>Ga0255087_1000032_pt1 | contig 62598 bp, 63 predicted proteins | sample Colum_Miss_RepA__FD_188561 | JGI IMG/M metagenome (GOLD analysis project Ga0255087, IMG submission 188561) | Freshwater microbial communities from Columbia River, Oregon, United States - Colum_Miss_RepA_8d | ecosystem: Environmental > Aquatic > Freshwater > River | place: USA: Oregon | collected...
GAGAGCTTTGGCACACCCCACACAAACCCCAGCACCACCGGACCCACCCACATCTTCAACCTGGGGCACGGCATCAGCCAGTACACCCCGCCTGAGCATGTGGCCGCCCTGGTCGAGGCGGTGCACAGCCACTCAAGGAGCCAGCGTCATGCTCGCCCCTGAGGCACTCAGATCAGCCCTTTTTTGCCCAGGCGGTACACCAGCCCTTGGCAGCCACTTGCTTGCCTGCAAACAGGGGGCAACCACCCGCTGCAGCGCTGCCGCCTTGGTACAGCGCGCAATTACCGCAGATCTGGCCAGCAGCGTATTTGGGCGCCTTGGCCTTGTCCACCTTGGTCGCGTCCGCCTTGTAGTGCAACCCAACAGCCTGGGGGTCTTTTTCGTCCACCATGGCTTGGGCCGAAGCCTCGGTCACCACCAACGCGGCGCCGGCAGCGGTCACGGCCTGCAACATGAAACAACGACGGGTGGTGTTTGGGGTTTGAACGGGGAAACGCATGATGAACTCCGAAAGTACTGAAGAAAGAACCCAGACATTTTCGTGCAATCGACCCGTTCTGGCAGAAAGCCATGGATACCCGAGCAAATCACACGAGCACTGACGAAGGGGTGTTTCGTGTCAGATCTCGTTGACACCCCGCCGAATGAAGTCTGGATGAGCACCCCCTGCAGGAGACAGCGCCATGGGCATGTGGATTGAATTGTTTGTATTTGGACTGGTGTTCCTGTTTGCGTGGCATCAGTTTCGAGATCTCAAGCGGGAAAAGAAAAAGCGCGAAGAGCAACAAGCCGCTTCTCGCTCGCGCGACGATCAAGACGCCGCATGAACGCCTCCATCCTAGGCGGCGAGACCCCCACCCCAGCCCGCGGACATGACCATGTGGACACCTGAGTTGCCTGCGGCACCGCACCGACATTTGTGCACGGACTGCGGCGTTTCACGCACCGCAGACCCCAAGCGGTGTGCCACCGCGTGCCAGTTCATCCACCCCGATTACCCGGGGCTTGAGCAGCGCGTGCAGGGTCGACAACGCATCGTGGACGAGGACACCCCACACCCGAACGACGAGCTGTTTTTTGGACCGCATCGCCGTATGTTGCAAGCCGCATTGACCCCGGCCTCGCCGGGTGCCCAATGGACCGGTATCACCACCCGACTGGCCGAGCGCTTGCTGGAAGAGGGGGAGGTCGATGCCGTGATCACCATGACGGCTGACCCCAACGACTTCTGGCGACCACGCCCCGTCATCGTCACCCAGGCGTCGGAGTTGGCGCAGTGCCGGGGCATGCGCATGGGATATGCCCCGCTGGTGGCATTGGTCGAGCCGGCGCTCCAACAGGGCCTGCATCGTTTGGCGGTGATTGGTATTCCCTGTCAGGTTTACGCCCTGCGGGCCCTGCAACCCGAGTGGGAGCGCGATCACGGCCTGACCAAACTGGTGGTGATCGGCATCCCGTGTTCGGACAACACCACCACCGAGCGTTTCCATGAATTTTTAGCGCTGGTGGCACCCCAACCGCAAGACGTGACCTACCTGGAATTTTGCGCCGACTACCACGTTGAAATCCGCACACGACAAGGTCAGGTCAGGAGAATTCCGTTTCTCAGTTTGCCTCTGTCTCAGTTGCCCTCAGACTTTTTTCCGCTGACCTGCCGCACCTGTGTGGACTACACCAATTCGCTGAGCGACCTGACGGTGGGTTACATGGGCGGACGCGGAGAACAGTGGCTGATTGTTCGCAACGACGTGGGCGAACACCTGGTGTCCTTGCTGGGCTCATCGTTGCGCAGCACCTCGCCCACCAGTGCTGGCCAGCGCTTCGGGGCGGTCAAGGGGTTTATTCGCAATCTGGAGCGATCGGCAGGGGGTTTGCCGCTGCGGCGCATGCCCGAATGGCTGCGTCCTCTGGTGAGCTGGCTGATGCCCCGCGTGGGGCCGCGAGGGCTGGAATTTGCGCGCACCCGCGTGCAGATGAAAGCCGCGGAGACGGTGATTCACCTGCGCCGCGAGGAAGCGCAACGCGTCAAGCACATGGTGCCCGCGCATATCTGGAACCTGGTACAGCCTCACGGGTTCAGGCCCACGGCACAAGAGCTGAATCCGCCCCGCCCGGTTATCCCTATCCGCGCGGAAGGTCCCTAGCCATGGCACGACGTCAATCCCTGTTGACAAATCAAATTGTCCGTTTATATTTACCAACCTAGATGTAAACACAAGTTGACAGTCAACCCACCAGGAGCCGATATGCCTCTGCTTGCACGGATTGAACAAGCCCTTCATCGGCACCTGGCGCACATCGACAGCCCCAGTTCGCCCCCTCTGTTGGTCAAAGCGATTCACCATGGTGTGTTTCCCGGGGGTGCTCGTATTCGGCCTCAGCTGTGCATGGCCGTTGCCTTGGCCTGTGGTGATGATGTGCCGGAACTCACCGATGCAGCCGCAACGGCGATCGAGTTGATGCACTGCGCCTCCCTGGTGCACGATGACATGCCCTGCTTTGACGACGCCAGCACACGGCGTGGTCAGTTGGCCGTTCACAAGGCGTTTGGCGAGCCCCTGGCCCTGTTGTCGGGCGATGCGCTCATCGTGCAGGCCTTCCAATGCCTGGTGCGGGTGCAGCACCTCCACCCCGCGCGGTGCATCGACCTGATTCGCTTGGTGGCCGACAGCGTGGGCGCGCCGGACGGCATTGTGGCCGGGCAAGCCTGGGAGTGCGAGACCCGCGTCGATCTCGGACAGTACCAACGCGCCAAAACCGGCGCTCTCTTTGTGGCCTCCACTTGCGCCGGCGCCATCGCGAGTGGCGCAGATCCCCAAGCCTGGCGCGGCCTGGGAGAGGCCTTGGGCGAGGCTTATCAGGTCGCTGACGACATTCGTGATGTCATGGGGGACGCACAACAACTCGGCAAGCCCGTGGGGCAGGATGCCCAGCACGGTCGGCCCAGCGCCACAGCCGCCCTCGGCCTGACAGGCGCCATCGACTACTTTGAAGGCTTGATTCAACGCGCCGTGAGTTCTATTCCTGCCGGACCGGGACAGACCGCCATGCAGAACCTGGTCGCCAAGGAGTCCGAGCGCTTGGTGCCTCGACAGATCATTGCCCGGTCGCTGGCGCTGTCGAACTAGGTGGTGGCATGAAAACCCTCGACATCGCCCAATCCAAAGCCCCTGGGTGGGCCAGAGCCTCCTGGCGTGAACCCCTGGATCGTTGGTGGGACCGATGCCTCACGAGTGAGCGTTTTTACCGCTGGAGCGTCAGCAACCCCTTGACCCGCTGGTTCACGCGTCGCCGCTCACGCCAGGTGTTTGATTTGATGGCGGGCTTTGTCTACTCGCAAATTCTGCTGGCCTGCGTTCGACTGCAGATTTTCCAACGTGTGCAAGACCATCCCCAATCGCTGGAAGCACTTGCCGAACAAGCCCAGGTGAATCAGGCAGCCTTGCAGCGCCTCTTGAACTCTGCAGTGGCCTTGCAACTGCTGACCCTGCGAGGTGATCAGCGCTACGGACTCGGACCGCTGGGTGCGCCCGTGGCTGCGTTTGATGGCATTCGCGCCATGATCGAACACCATGCCACCCTGTACCAGGACCTGAGCGATCCGGTGGCGCTGTTGCGTGATGCACTGCCGACGGCGCACATGGAAGGCTATTGGCCCTATGTGAGCCCCCATGAACCGGCCCGCATGCAAACCGCAACGAACGATTCCTTCTCCCGCTATTCGGCCTTGATGTCAGCGTCCCAGCCCTTCGTGGTGGATGAAATTCTGGCGGCCTACAGCTTTGAGGACCACCAACGCGTGCTGGACGTTGGCGGGGGTCAAGGCACTTTCTTGTCGCGCCTGGCACGGCACGCGCCCCATTTGCAGTTGGAGTTGTTTGACTTGCCTCCGGTGGCCCTGCTGGCCCGGGAGAACATGGAGCGGCAAGGGCTGTCGCATCGGGCCCGGACGACTGGCGGGAGTTTCCTCGCGGACGAGTTGCCCGCTGGCGCGGACCTGGCCACCTTGATTCGCATCGCCCACGACCATCCCGACCACGACGTCCTCACCTTGCTCAAGGCTATTTACCGAGCGCTGCCCCCGGGTGGAACCCTGTTACTCGCAGAACCGATGGCACAGGATGACCCGCACAACGCCCAAGGGGATGCCTACTTTCACTTTTACCTGCTGGCCATGGGCTCCGGTCGCTTGCGTACGCGCCATGAGTTGAGTTCCTTGATGGAGCGAGCCGGTTTTTGCCTCATTGAGGCCATTCCGACCCAAATTCCGCTCCATACCCAGATCTTGGTTGGGAGGAAATCCAGGTGTTTACCCTAATAGACTCAATTAATTGTCATCTTTTATTGACACTTGTCATAGTCAATTCAACAATACAGTCATGAAAGCTCAAGCCATTGTCTTCCAGCAACCGCAGCAGCTGTCGCTCCAGACACTGAGTTTGCCCGAGGTTTGTCCTGGGCAAATTGAAGTCGAGGTCGAATACAGCGGCATCAGCACGGGTACTGAGCGCTTGTTGTGGGACGGCAGCATGCCGCCCTTTCCCGGCATGGGCTATCCCCTGGTCCCTGGCTATGAGACCGTCGGTCGTGTGACTCGCGCGGGCGACAACACATCCACTCGACCTGGGCAGCGAGTGTTTGTGCCGGGTGCTCAGTGTTTTGAGGGCGTTCGCAGCCTATTCGGCGGCGCAGCCTCCAAGCTGGTTGTGCCGGAGTCACGCACGGTTGCCATCCAAGAATCGCTGGGTGAACAAGCCGTGCTGCTGGCGCTGGCAGCGACGGCTTACCACGCCGTGGCCGGTGGCGGACAACGCGAACACATCCGGGCGCCAGAGTTGATCGTTGGTCATGGTGTCATGGGGCGTTTGCTCGCCAGGTTGACGGTGGCCGCTGGGGAGCCCGCGCCCACCGTCTGGGAGACCGCCGTGCATCGGCAGTCAGGCGGCGAGGGCTACACCGTGATTCATCCGGATGACGATCCTCGGCGCGATTACCGCACCGTTTACGACGTCAGCGGAGACGCCGCCATTCTCAACACCTTGATTCAACGCCTGCAACCGGGCGGTGAGGTGGTACTGGCGGGCTTTTACAAAAACGATCTGAGTTTTGCCTACGCTCCCGCGTTCATGCGCGAGGCCCAAATCCGCACTGCTGCCGAATGGAAGCGACCGGATCTGCTGGCTGTCACCGAATTGGTGCAAACCGGCCGAGTTTCTCTTGATGGATTGATCACACACCATCACCGCCCGTCACAAGCCGAACAAGCCTACGAGGTGGCATTCGGTGACGCTCACTGTCTGAAGATGGTCCTGGATTGGAGTGCCAACGCATGAACAAGAATCCCCCCTCGGTCAATGTCCAACCCGTTCAATTCGTGGAGCGCTTGCGTCAGGAGGCCGCTGAGCCACCCGCGCCCGTGAGCACTAACGAACCCACCAAAGAAACCCAGATCATCGCGATCTACGGCAAAGGTGGAATCGGCAAGAGTTTCACCTTGGCCAATCTGAGCTACATGATGGCGCAGCAAGGCAAGAAGGTGCTGTTGATTGGGTGCGACCCCAAGAGTGACACCACCAGCCTGCTCTTTGGCGGCAAGGCCTGCCCGACCATCATCGAAACCTCGTCGCGCATGAAACTGGCTGGCCAAGCCGTCAGCATCAGCGATGTCTGCTTCAAGCGTGATGGCGTGTTTGCCATGGAACTCGGTGGCCCCGAGGTCGGCCGAGGCTGCGGCGGTCGCGGCATCATTCACGGCTTTGAAACCCTGGAAAAACTGGGCTTCCACGACTGGGGCTTTGATTACGTGCTGCTGGATTTTCTCGGCGATGTGGTCTGCGGCGGCTTTGGCCTGCCGATCGCACGCGACATGTGCCAAAAGGTCATCGTTGTCGGCAGCAATGATTTGCAATCTTTGTACGTGGCCAACAACGTCTGCTCAGCGGTGGAGTATTTCCGCAAGCTGGGTGGCAACGTAGGGGTCGCTGGCATGGTCATCAACAAGGACGATGGCACCGGCGAAGCACAGGCCTTCGCCGCCAATGCCGGAATTCCGGTGTTGGCCTCCATTCCTGCACACGAGGACATCCGTCGCAAAAGCGCCAGCTATGAAATCATCGGCATACCGGGTGGTACCTGGGGGCCCCTGTTCGAGCAACTCGCGACCAACGTCGGCCTGGCCCCGCCCGTGCGACCCAAGCCGCAAACACAAGACGAACTGCTTGGACTGTTCAGCGCCGACACCGTAGGACGCAATGTGGTGCTCGAGCCTGCCACCACCTTCGACATGATGGGCCGCCACGAGTTGGTCAAGCCGTCCCTGGAAGTCATCTACGACGCCGCGTGAACACCATGGAAACCGCCCGAACCATTCCAATCCAGACCGCCACGCTTGAGGGCGATGGCATGGGGTGCCATGCCGGCGGCGAGAAGCTGTTGGCAGCGGCCAAGTCAGCGGGCAAGTCTGAGACCCTGCAGCAGTATGCAGCAGACTACCCGCGGGTCGAGAGCGCGGGCCCGCACGATCAACCGCAAAGCATGTGCCCAGCCTTTGGCTCCTTGCGCGTGGGCTTGCGCATGCGGCGCACAGCGACCATTTTGTCGGGCTCGGCTTGCTGTGTGTATGGCCTCACCTTCACCTCGCATTTTTACGGCGCACGTCGCAGCGTCGGCTACGTCCCGTTCAACTCCGAGACCCTGGTGACAGGCAAGTTGTTTGAAGACATCCGAGACGCCGTTCATGCGCAGGCCAACCCGGCCGAGTTGGATGCCATTGTCATCATCAACCTGTGTGTCCCCACCGCCAGTGGCGTCCCCTTGCAGTTGCTGCCCAAGGAGATTCAGGGCGTGCGCATCATCGGTATCGACGTACCGGGTTTTGGGGTGCCCACCCATGCGGAAGCCAAGGATGTGTTGGCCGGCGCGATGCTGCGTTATGCACGCGACGAAATACACAACGGACCGGTGGCCGCACCTCGTGGAGGTCGCCAGGACAAGCCCACCATCACCTTGCTGGGCGAGATGTTCCCCGCCGACCCGGTGATCATTGGCCAAATGCTGGCCCCGATGGGATTGGCGGTCGGACCAACGGTTCCGACGCGCGAATGGCGCGAGTTGTATGCCGCACTCGATTGCGCCGCTGTCGCCGCTATTCATCCTTTCTACACCGCCAGTGTGCGTGAATTCGAAGCGGCCGGCCGCCCCGTCGTCGGGTCGGCTCCTGTCGGCCTCGAGGGCACGCAAGCCTGGCTGCAGCACATCGGCGAAGCCTGTGGCATCCCCACCGCGCAGGTCGACCAGGCCCGTAACCAAGCCCTGCACGGCATGCGCGAGATGCTGGCCAAGCAATCGCTCAAGGGTCGCATCACCCTGAGCGGCTACGAGGGCTCTGAACTGCTGGTGGCCCGGTTACTGGTGGAGTGTGGTGCCGACGTCCCCTATGTCGGCTCGGCCTGCCCAGCCACCCGCTGGAACGCAGACGATGCCGAGTGGCTGCGCAGCAAAGGCGTTCAGGTGCAGTTCCGGGCCTCGTTGGAACAGGACATGGCCGCCGTGCACGAATTCCAGCCCGACCTGGCCATTGGCACCACACCGATCGTGCAAAAAGCCAAACAGCTGTGCATCCCGGCGCTGTATTTCACCAACCTGATCTCGGCTCGCCCCCTCATGGGTGTGGCGGGTGCAGGGTCTTTGGTGCAAGTGATTCAAGCTGCCATGGGGAACAAATCGCGCTTCGATGCGATGAAGTCCTTCTTTGGCGGCGTGGGAGCCGGACATGCGGCCGGTGTGTGGGAAGGTGTCCCGCAAGACCGCCCGGAATTCAAAGCCGAAACGCGTCGGCTGTTGGAAAAACAGTTGAAAAAACGCAAAGCCGAGGAGATGGGCTGATGCTGATTCTCGACCATGATCGTGCAGGGGGTTATTGGGGCGCTGTGTATGTGTTCACGGCGATCAAGGGACTCCAGGTTGTCATTGACGGCCCGGTGGGTTGTGAGAATTTGCCGGTCACTTCCGTGCTGCATTACACCGATGCCCTCCCGCCGCACGAACTACCGATCGTGGTCACCGGACTGGCGGAGGAGCAACTCGGCCGTGAGGGCACCGAAGGGTCCATGAAGCGCGCCCATGCCACCCTCGACCCGGAGTTGCCGGCTGTGGTGGTGACCGGCTCTATCGCCGAGATGATCGGGGGCGGCGTCACGCCCGAAGGCACCAACATCCAGCGGTTCCTGCCCCGTACCATCGATGAAGACCAATGGCAGTGTGCCAATCGCGCCATGTACTGGCTGTGGAGTGAGTATGGCTTGCGCAAGGTGCCTGCACGCAAGCCTTTTGCCGAGCGACCGGCTGGCGAAAAACCGCGCGTCAACATCATTGGCCCGAGCTACGGCACCTTCAACTCTCCCAGCGACCTGGCGGAAATTCGTCGTTTGGTGCAAGGTATTGGCGCCGAGATCAACATGGTCTTTCCTTTAGGCAGTCACCTGGCCGATGTATCACGACTGGTTGAAGCCGATGTGAACATTTGCATGTACCGCGAATTCGGTCGCATGCTGTGCGAGGCGCTGGAGCGTCCGTACCTGCAAGCCCCCATCGGGCTGCACAGCACCACCCAGTTTTTGCGAAAACTCGGTGAACTCCTCAACCTCGACCCCGAGCCCTTTATCGAACGCGAGCGTCACACCACGCTCAAGCCGGTGTGGGATTTGTGGCGCTCAGTGACACAAGATTTTTTTGCTACCGCGAGTTTTGCCATCGTGGCCAATGAAACCTATGCACGCGGCCTCAGACTCTTCCTCGAAACCGAGATGGGTTTGCCTTGCAAGTTCAGCGTCTCGCGTCAGGCCGGTGCAAAAACCGACAACGCTCACGTGCGGGATCTGGTTCGTCAACAGACCCCGCTGATTATGTTTGGCAGCTACAACGAGCGCATGTACCTGAGCGAGTTGTCCTCGTCCGGACCGATGCGAGCCACCTTCATTCCGGCCTCGTTCCCGGGTGCGATCATTCGCCGCCACACCGGCACACCCTTCATGGGGTACAGCGGCGCCACTTACCTGATCCAGGAAGTCTGCAACGCCTTGTTCGATGCGTTGTTTCACATTCTCCCGCTGGGCACCGAGATGGATCGGGTGGAAGCCACGCCCGCGCGTGGCGTGGTGGAACCCAGCACCACCTGGCAGGACACGGCGCAAGCCAAGTTGCGTGAACTCATCGAGCACCAGCCTGTGCTGGTGCAGATTTCTGCCGCCAAACGCCTGCGTGATCAATCAGAGCGTGTGGCTCGAGAAGCCGGCGAACTCGAAGTACAAGAAAGTCATGTGCAGGCAGCAGGCTTGTCCCTGGGACTGGGAGTGCCCGCATGAAGCTGATGTCCCATGAAGAAACCCATCTGATGTTGAACGGTGCGCGCAAGCGGGCCGTTTGCACCCCCATGTCGCGACATTTGGTTGCGGCTGCCCAGGCTGCGCGGGCTGTGCGTGGAGTTGGCCGCAAGGTCATTTTGTAAAGGAGCATTCGTATGTCGAATCGGACTTCCATATCCGGGCTGACCGACGAGGAGGCTCAGGAGTTCCACCATTACTGGATGCAGGGTACTGTGGGTTTCACGGCGGTTGCCGTGATTGCACACGTCCTGGTCTGGGCATGGCGGCCCTGGTTCTAAGGCAGGTTCGCGTTTCCTCACGGAGTATTCCTATGGCCAATATCCATTTTTTTCCGGAAAAAAACCCTGCAACGGGCGACAAGCTGACGTTTGTCTTGATTTTTGTTCCGGGCTTCGCCTTGTTTTTCGTTCTTGCACTGCTCGGTCAGCTGATTGGCGTGCATTGGAAAAGCTGGTTGCCTGGTGCTGAAAGCACGACCAACGTCTTTGCCGGGGTAAAGGCAGCGGTTTACACGTTCATGTCCCACATCATTTAGGAGAAACATTATGTGGCGTATTTGGCGACTTTACGATCCTCTCAGAGCCATGGTGGTTCAGGGGATTTTTCTGTTCGGTCTGGCAGCAATGATTCACCTCATTTTGCTCAGCACCAACAAGTTCAACTGGCTCGACGGCGCCAAAAAGCCTGCCGCAGCATCGGCGCAAAACTCGCCCATGCCCGCGGCAGTGCCAGCGGCCAAGTCCTGATCGTTGTGACCACGCAGACGCTGTCTCTGAACATGATTCAGCACAGTGTCTGCGATTTCCTTGAATTTATTGCGGTCTGAACCCCAGTCCGAAGGAGCCTGAAATGGCCATGCTCAGTTTTGAAAAGAAATACAGGGTGCGCGGCGGCACGCTGCTGGGCGGAGATTTGTTCGACTTTTGGGTTGGACCCTTTTATGTTGGATTTTTTGGTGTCACCACCATGTTCTTTGCCGGCTTGGGTACGGCATTGATTTTGTGGGGCGCCGCCATGGGACCTACCTGGAACCTCTGGCAGATCAGCATTGCCCCCCCTGATTTGTCCTACGGTCTTCGATTTGCCCCCTTGCTCGAAGGCGGCCTGTGGCAACTGATCACCGTGTGCGCCATTGGAGCCTTTGGCTCATGGGCCCTGCGTGAAGTGGAAATTTGTCGCAAGCTGGGCATGGGCTATCACGTGCCCGCTGCCTTCAGCGTGGCCATTCTGGGGTATGTGACGCTGGTGGTAATTCGTCCGGTGCTGATGGGCGCTTGGGGGCATGGCTTCCCCTATGGCATCTACAGCCACCTGGACTGGGTGTCCAACGTGGGCTACCAGTACCTGCATTTCCACTACAACCCCGCGCACATGATCGCGGTGAGCTTTTTCTTTGCCACCACCTTTGCCCTGTCATTGCACGGGGGTCTGATCCTCTCAGCCACCAACCCTAAACCCGGTGATGTGGTCAAGACGCCTGAACACGAAGACACCTTCTTCCGCGACATCATTGGTTATTCCATTGGCACCCTGGGCATTCACCGGCTTGGCCTCTTTCTGGCGCTGGCAGCGGTGCTCTTCAGCGCGCTGTGCATCGTCATCTCCGGACCGTTCTGGAGTCGAAGCTGGCCAGAGTGGTGGGGCTGGTGGTTGAACATGCCGATCTGGCGATGAGCGCAAGGAGTCCCGCATGACGCAGTATCAAAACCTCTTCACCACCGTCACCGTCGAAGCACCGGGTCACTCCGGCGTGGAACTGGGCCCTGGCAACAGTCCTCGCAGCCTGGATCCGCCCCTGCACTATTACTGGTTGGGCAAAATCGGCAATGCGCAGATCGGCCCGATCTACCTGGGCGGCCTGGGTCTGGCCTCCCTGATCTGTGGCCTGATTGCCTTCAACATCATCGGCATGAACATGCTGGCGTCGGTCAATTACGACCCGATTCAATTTGTGAGACAACTGTTTTGGCTGTCTCTGGAGCCCCCACCCCCGAGTTACGGTCTTCAGCTACCACCGCTCAACCAGGGTGGCTGGTGGTTGATCACCGGTTTGTTCCTCACCGCCTCCTTGTTCTTGTGGTGGGCGCGTACCTACCGCCGAGCGCGCGAGCTGGGTTTGGGCACGCACATCGCCTGGGCCTTTGCGGCGGCCATCTGGCTGTACCTGGTGCTGGGCCTGTTTCGTCCCATCCTCATGGGGTCGTGGGGTGAAGCTGTTCCGTATGGCATCTTCTCTCACCTGGACTGGACCGCGGCCTTCTCATTGCGCTACGGCAATCTGTTCTACAACCCGTTCCATGCGCTGTCGATTGTGTTTCTCTACGGATCAGCGTTGCTGTTTGCCATGCACGGCGCCACCATCCTGGCGGTGACCCACTACGGCGGTGAGCGCGAACTCGAGCAAATCACGGACCGTGGTACAGCCTCTGAACGAGCAGCCCTGTTCTGGCGCTGGACCATGGGCTTCAACGCCACGATGGAGTCGATCCACCGCTGGGCCTGGTGGTTCGCGGTGCTCTGCCCCCTCACCGGCGGCATCGGCATTCTGCTCACCGGCACAGTGGTCGACAACTGGTACCTGTGGGCCATGAAACATGGCGTTGTACCGCCCTACCCCGAGGTATTTCCTGCGGTGGTGGATCCCAGCCTCACCTCGGGAGTCAAGCCATGAGCCTGTCCTTTGAATCTACTCGTAGCAGGTTGGGCCTGCTGATTGCCGGCATGGTGATGTTGCTCAGCGGTTGTGAGCGCCCACCGATGGAGTCCGTTCAGCACGGTTATCGTGGCACTGGCATGGTGCAGGTGTATAACCCACGCGCGCTGGAGTTGCAGGTGCAGGCCAATGAGATCCCACCGGGCATGCCTCCCATGGATGCATCCGGCCCCAAGGCCTCGCAGCTTTACAAGAACGTGAAGGTGCTGGGCGACTTGAGCGGTGCACAGTTCACCCGCATCATGACCTCCATGACCACCTGGGTATCGCCGCAAGAAGGTTGTCTGTATTGCCACAACCCGGCCAACTTCGCCGACGACAGCAAGTACACCAAAGTGGTGGCCCGTCGCATGCTTCAGATGACGCAGCACATCAACAGCGACTGGAAGCAGCACGTGGCCGAGACCGGGGTGACCTGCTACACCTGCCACCGCGGCCAACCCGTGCCGTCGGCCATCTGGTTCAAGTCCAACCCTCAGCCCTATGGGTCCAACTTCATGGGTGACAAGGCCGGACAGAATCATCCTGCGCCCAGCGTCGCCTTGTCCTCATTGCCCAACGATCCGTTCACACCCTTCCTGCTGGAGGCCAACAACATCAGGGTGAACGGGCCCACGGCACTGCCTTCGGGCAACCGCCAATCCATCAAGCAGGCGGAATGGACGTACGGGCTCATGACGCACATGTCCTCAGCCCTGGGGGTCAATTGCACCTACTGCCACAACTCGCGTTCCTTCCAAACCTGGGAAGGTAACCCGCCCCAACGCCTCACCGCCTGGTTCGGCATTCGAATGGCGCGTGACCTCAACACACAGTACATGGAGCCGCTGACCGACAACTTCCCGGCACACCGCAAGGGAGAGACCGGCGATGTGGCCAAACTCAATTGCGCCACCTGCCACCAGGGTGCTTACAAGCCCTTGTACGGAGCGCCCATGCTCAAAGACTACCCTGAGTTGGCGGGCCCTGGCATGTCGACGATGAAATTGGCCAAGCAATGAGTCATTGAAACCCCAGGCACGAGTCATCCATGGACATTCTTCTCTCTCAACCCAGAGGATTCTGTGCCGGGGTGACGCGCGCCATCGAGATTGTGGAGCTCGCCCTTAAACGCTATGGGGCTCCCGTGTATGTGTTTCATGAAATTGTTCACAACCAGCACGTGGTCAACGATCTGCGCCAGCGAGGCGCCGTGTTTGTCGATCAGTTGAAGGACATTCCGGCCGGCGCCATCACGGTGTTCAGTGCCCATGGAGTGTCACGCGCCGTGGTGGATGAGGCGGCACAACGCCAGCTTGAAGCCATCGATGCCACCTGCCCTTTGGTCACCAAGGTGCATCGTCAGGCTCAACGGTTTGCCAGGCAGGGCTACCGGCTGATCATGATCGGCCATGCAGGCCATGAAGAGGTAATCGGCACCATGGGCAGCGTCTCGGTACCGATGGCCCTGGTCAGCGAGGTGAAGGATGTCGCCACACTGGATTTCCTCCCCTCTGAGGCACTGGCCTATGTGACGCAAACCACCCTGAGCCTGGACGATACGCGTGACGTGATAGCGGCCTTGCAAGCGCGCTATCCGCATATCGAGGGGCCAGCCGTGGACGATATTTGCTATGCCACGCAAAACCGTCAAACGGCGGTTCGCACCATGGCCAGTCAGGTTGATCTGGTGCTGGTGGTGGGGGCCCGCAATAGCTCCAATTCCAATCGTCTGCGCGAAGTCGCGCAACGAGATGGCACGCCTGCCTACCTGGTGCAGGACGAGCATGACATTGACCCCCGCTGGCTGCACGGCATCCGGCGCGTGGGTATTTCCTCGGGAGCCTCTACGCCAGAAGTTCTGGTGCAGGCTGTGATTCGATTTTTGAATTCAATACATCCCGGTGAAGTGGTGCAACTGCCCGGCATTGAAGAGCATGTGATGTTCAAAATTCCAGTGGCGCTGGCGCCAGTGCCTGCCTGACCCATGGACAACCCCGCCACCCCCGCCCAGGCCCTGTCCGGTGTTCTCGTGATGCTGTTGGTGGATTACGCCACCCAGCACCGCGCATGGGGTTGGTTGCGCCTGGCTCAGGGTGCTGCCTTTCTGAAGGAAACACCGGGTCTCTTGTTTGCCAAAGTGATGGGCAGTGGACAAAACGGGGGCTTCAGTCTTCGTCCCAGCAGCAGCCACCAGGGACTGGTGTGCATGTTCGAGTCACAACATCAGGCCGAGCAGTTCATCGAGGGACCGCTGGTGCAAGCCTACCGAGATCGGGCCCGCGAATGTTGGGTGGGCGTGCTAGACATCACCTCCGCACGAGGCGCCTGGGATCGACAAAGCTGGGGAGTGACTCCCCCGAGTTGCTTGCACCATCCGGTGGATGAAACAGCTCCGATGGCCGCCCTCACCCGGGCCAGCATTCGCCCGGCCAAAGCGATGGCATTCTGGCGCAAAGCCCCAGCCTCACAAGCCAGCCTAGACCAAGCCCCTGGCTGCCTGCTGGCCATGGGACTGGGGGAAGCCCCGCTGATCCGGCAATGCACCTTCAGCGTCTGGCGCGATACCTCCTCAATGCTCAATTTCGCGCAACAGGGGGCTCACCATCAAGCCATTCAGGCCGCCTACAAACAGGATTTCTTTTCGGAATCGATGTTTGTTCGCATGCGCATACTGTCGATGCGCGGAGACTGGCAAGGCCAGCACTTCGACCGCTCGCAGGAGATGGTCCATGCCTGATCAGCGCGTCGTCGTCGTGGGCGCAGGCGTCGCCGGGTTGGTCTCCGCCCTCGAATTGAGTCACCTGGGCCTGAATGTCACTGTCATTGACCGTGCCGACGCCCCTGGCGGCAAGCTGCATGCCGAAACTGTCGACGGACATGCCATTGACAGTGGCCCCACCGTCTTCACCATGCGCTGGGTGTTTGACGAGTTGATGCACAGCCTGGACCTCAGACTGGACCGCGAGTTGACACTCACACCCTTGTCCGTACTGGCTCGCCATTTCTGGACGGACGGAAGTTCGCTGGATTTGTTTGCCGATCCCCTGGCCAGCGAGTCAGCGGTGGAAGCGTTCGCCGGCGCCGACGAGGCACTTCGGTTTCGCCAATTTTGTGACCATACCCGCGAGCTCTACGGGGTGATGGACTCAAGCTTCATCCGCTCCCAGTTGAAAAGTTTGCCGGGCTTCATGGCTGCCCTGGGTCCTCGCGGTCTAAGTCTGCTCGCGCGCATGGGGCCGATGAAAACCCTATGGGCCAGTCTCGAGCAACGTTTCACGGACCCACGACTGCGTCAACTCTTTGCTCGCTATGCGACCTACTGTGGCTCGTCCCCGCTGCAAGCGCCTGCCACGCTGAGTCTCATTGCTCAAGTGGAAATGGACGGCGTCTGGACGGTGGAAGGCGGCATGCAGGAATTGATCCGCTGCCTCACACGCCTGTGCAAAGAGCAAGGTGTTCGCTTCATCTGTCCGGCGCATTGTGACCAGATTCTGGTTCGTGATGGACGCGTGGTTGGTGTGTCGCTGGACACCCAGGAGCAATTGTTGGCGGATCGCGTGGTGTTCAACGGTGACACCGCCGCTTTGCGTGAAGGTCTGCTGGGCAAACCCGCGCAGCGGGCGGTGGCAGCCTTAGCACCCCAGCGCTCGCTGTCGGCCGTGACTTGGTGCATCCGCACGCCCACACGAGGACTCCGGCTGGATCGGCACAACTTGTTCTTTCAGTCCAACTACGCGGACGAGTTTCACGATATCTTTGAACACCAGCGGCTCCCACGACGCCCCACGGTCTACCTGTGCGCGCAAGACCGTCCCAGCGCGCAAGCCGACATCGGGGCAGAGCGCCTGCTGTGTCTCGTGAATGCTCCCGCCAATGGCGACGTGTCGGAGTTGAGCGAGCAGGCCTTGTCAGATTGCGAGTCACAGGTCTTGTCTGCGGTGAAGCACTGCGGACTCGATTTCGAACTCACCCCGCACAACCATGTGCGCAACACCCCCAGGCACTTTCACCGCCGATTTCCGGGCACGGGAGGAGCACTTTATGGACAGGCCACACACGGATGGATGAGCATCTTTTCTCGCCCGGGAGCCATCAGCCCAATACCGGGACTTTTCCTGTCGGGGGGCAGCGTGCACCCGGGGCCGGGAGTGCCGATGGCAGCGATGTCAGGGCGTCTGGCGGCCGCGGCCGTGCGGGCGAGCCTCGGTTCGATCAAATCGTCCCCAGTGGGGGCTACCTCTGGTGGTATGTCGACGCCATGAGTGACGACGGCCAATTCGGACTCACCCTCATTGCCTTTGTCGGCAGTGTGTTTTCTCCCTATTACGCCTGGGCTCGTCGGCGCGCGGGTGCAGGTGCAGATCCCGAACACCATTGCGCCTTGAACGTGGCGCTGTACAGCCGCAGCGCCAATCGCTGGTGCATGACCGAACGGGGACGGCGACACTGCCACCGTGATGCCAGCGAGTTCGTGGTGGGCCCCAGCCGTGTTCACTGGAGCGGAAAGCATCTGGAGATCGACGTCAACGAAGTGGGCATGCCCATTCCCAGACGGGTGAAAGGACGCATTCGACTGCACCCCGATCAACTGTTCAACTTCAGCACTGCGTTGGATGCCAGCGGACGCCATCGCTGGGGCCCCCTGGCGCCTTCAGCGCGCATTGAAGTGGATCTGGAGTCGCCGCGACAACGCTGGAGCGGCCACGCCTATCTGGACTCCAACGAAGGCGATGAACCGATTGACCGCGGGTTTCATCACTGGGACTGGTCACGCAGCCGTCTGCGTGACGGCAGCACCGCTGTGATTTACGACATGCAATGGCCTCAACAAGCCGACCATGTGCTGAGCCTGCGATTTGATCGACAGGGGGCTGTCGAGACGTTTCAACCACCGCCGCGGCAAACACTGCCGCGCACGCGCTGGGGGCTGAAGCGGCAGATGCGAAGCCCCTCTGCCGTGCGCGTGCAGCATCAGCTCGAGGACACGCCTTTCTACCAGCGCTCGCTGTTGACCCACGAATTGCTGGGTGAGACGGTGCAGAGTTTTCATGAAACCCTGTCGGTTCCGCGACTGGTCTCGCCCATCGTGCAGTCCATGTTGCCCTGGCGCATGCCGAGGACGTCCTGATGTCGTCACACGCAGATCCTCGTCATTTGTTTTTACCCGACCTCTCCGAGGAGTTGTCGGGATCACCGAATTCACAGCCATCCCGGCTGAGAATAGCCCTCGTGCGGGTCCAGCACGTTTGTCAACTTCTGAAAAGGAGAACAAGCCATGTCTGATAAAGACAAAGTATGGCCAACGGGTTTGACCGAGGCCGAATCAGAAGAGATCCATAGGCATCTCATCCAGGGCACGCAGTTATTCGGCATGATTGCCGCGTTCGCGCATCTGCTGGCCTACATCTATTCACCCTGGCTTAAGTAAAGGGGCACAACATGATCTACGGAAAATTGTGGTGCGTCGTGAAGCCATCGGTGGGTATTCCCATCATCATTGGTGCAGTCGCCGTTGCTTCCTTCAGTGTCCACCTGGCCATCGTGTCCAACACGACCTGGGTCAAGGCATTCCTGAATGGCGGCAACAAAGCTGTCGCCACTGCTCCTGCAGATGCAGGGAAAAAGTAGTTGGTGGATTGAGAGGATCGGAATCTCAAGATTCCGATCCTTTTTCTCATGAAACGAATCTCTCAGAAAATCGTCATGTCCTGGTATAGCCTGGGCACACGGTTTCTTCCTTTTGCTGATGCAGCCTCACCCGACCTGCCGTTGTCGAGGTTGCTGCGTCTATCCTTGTTTCAGGTCTCGGTGGGCATGGCCCTGGTGTTGCTGGTGGGCACCCTCAACCGGGTGATGATTGTTGAGATGAAGGTACCCGCCACCCTGGTATCGACCATGGTGGCCTTGCCCTTGCTGTTTGCTCCCCTGCGAGCGCTGATCGGTTTTCGATCGGACAACCACCGCTCCGAGCTGGGTTGGCGTCGTGTGCCCTACATCTGGATGGGGACCTTGATGCAATTTGGCGGCTTCTCGATCATGCCCTTCGCGCTGCTGGTGTTGGCAGGCGCAGGACAGTCCGCAGAGGCGCCAGCCTGGATCGGCCAGTTGGGTGCGGCGGTGGCGTTCTTGCTGGTGGGTGCGGGTCTGCATACCACGCAAACCGTGGGATTGGCCTTGGCCACCGATTTGGCCCCGACCGAGAGCCAGCCCAAAGTGGTGGGACTGATGTATGTGATGCTGCTCGTGGGAATGATTTTCAGTGCCATCGCCTTTGGCGACTTGCTCACCGATTACAGCCCCGGGCGTTTGGTGCAGGTGATCCAAGGCGCAGCCCTGGCCACCATGGTGTTGAATGTGGTGGCCCTGTGGAAACAAGAGCCCCGCAGTCGTCTACGCAAACCCGGTCAAGCGACCGAGGCCAGTTTTTCTGAAGCCTGGCAGGCCTTCAGCCAGGGTCCCCAAGCGATGCGTCGGTTGCTGGTGGTGGCACTGGGCACCATGGCATTCACCATGGAGGACGTGTTGCTCGAGCCCTATGGCGGCGAAATTTTGCAACTCAGCGTCTCGGCCACCACGAAACTCACCGCAACCCTGTCCGTTGGCAGTCTGCTGGGGTTCAGTTGGGCGTCTTATGTGTTGAGTCGTGGCATGGACCCCTTCAAAATGGCCCACCTGGGGGTGCTGGTTGGCTTGCCCGCCTTCATGGCCGTGATACTTTCAGCTCCGCTGGAGTCAGCCTGGGTATTTGGGCTGGGTACTTTCCTGATCGGTTTGGGGGCAGGTCTGTTCAGTCACGGCACGTTGACCGCCACCATGAACCATGCGCCGCCTGAGCAAACCGGACTGGCGCTAGGCGCCTGGGGGGCCGTGCAGGCTACCGCCGCTGGTGTGGCGATGTCCATGGGGGGGGTGTTACGAGACTTACTGACCCAAGGCTGGGGAGCCTTGACTGGTTACAGTGGGGTGTACCTGTTGGAAATCGGTCTTCTGGTGGTGGCATGGGTCGTCATGCTGCCCTTGCTTCAAGCGCCGAAAAACCCTGCGTTTGACGCGATCCGTCATCGCGTGTGAAATATTGGCCTGTTTATCCCATTCCCTCAAGGAGCTTTCATGGAATTGACCACCATTTTTGTCATCTTGTACATCGTGTTTTGCGTCTTCATGATCGCCAACTGGATGAACAAACCCCGTAACAAAAAATAATGGTCTTCAGCTGGCTTGCGAGGCGGGTTTTTTCCCCCGACGCTCGTTCTCCAGCCGCTCAAAGAGACCCAACACCCACTCGATACGCTGCGGCACCGCCCGGTTGGGAAAATTCGAGGCACCCCAGGCGTTTTGGTCTTGGAGTTTGACCGGACGCGTCAGGAATTCAATGGCCTGCAGGGGTTGCTGCGGTTGAGGGTCCACATAAATCCATCCTGCCTGCGTCCAGGCGCTCACCAGCAACATCAATTTGCGTCGCGTACTCACTACCGTACGTCGTGACACCGAGTCCAATCCCTCACGGCGCAGCTGGTGTCCAATTTCCGCATAGATCAGACCGGCTGCCAGGATGGCAGCCCGACAGTCGGCCGGCAATTCGGCTATACCTGCATAGGAGCGCTTGTACAAACGATCCGCTTCATCCAATAAACGGCCTACCACCGCCTTGACCCCGGGCGTTGCATCAGGTTGGGTCAGCAACTGGTCAACCGTGAGGCCCGCCTCGGTCAACCAACGGGTCGGCAGGTACACACGGCCGTTGCGGGCATCTTCTCCCACATCGCGCGCGATGTTGGTCAGTTGCATGGCAACGCCCAGTTCACAGGCACGCGCAAGCGTGGTGCTCGATTGGCGCCCCATGATCCAGCACATCATGGCTCCCACCGTCCCGGCCACCCTGGCTGCGTAATCATGCAATTGCTCCAGCGTGTCATACGTGCGGGCTTGCGTGTCCCACTCGAAACCCTCGACCAGGGCATCCAAAAACAAACGGGGCAACTGGTGGTGCTGCACCACCAGGGCGAGCGCGTGATCCTCCACCGCATCCGTGGGCGTTCCCGCGTAGATCAGATCAAGCCGTTGGCGCAGGATCGACACATTGGCCTGCGCGTCGCCCCCCTGATCCACCAAATCGTCGGCGACCCGACAAAACGCGTACAACGCAATCGCCGCGGCCCGGACACGAACGGGTAGCAGACGGCTGGCCGCAAAAAAGGTTTTGGAGCCGCCTTTCATCATGGCCACACAGGCCTGCAGGTCCTGCGCGTTGTACTCAGCGGAATGTGGAGGCATGGGGTATCACCGTTTCTAGCGCTTTGGCCGACATCAAGACCCCGGGCACGCCAGCCCCGGGGTGTGTGCTGGCACCGACCATGTACAGGCCCGCCACATCTTCGCTTCGGTTGTGCGGCCGAAACCAGGCGCTTTGCAGCAGCACCGGTTCGAGTCCAAAGCCCGCCCCCTTGTATGACCACAGACGATCCTGAAAATCCTGCGGCGTCGTGACCCGAGAGGTCACCACCGACTCGCTCAGCCCGGGTAACACCGAGGCCTCGAGCACGCGGGTAATGGCTTCACGGTAGCGCGGCGCCATGTCGTCCCACTGGGTTCCACTGTCCAGGTGCGGCACCGGGGCGAGCGCGTAGAACGTGTCGCACCCGGGAGGCGCCAACGAGGGGTCCGTCGCGGTGGGCCGATGCAGATACAAACTGAAGTCGTCAGCCAGTTTGTGGCGCTTGAAGATGTCGGTCAGCAATTCCCGATAGCGAGGCCCCAGCACCATCATGTGGTGCGGCACATCCGGATACGTCCGACTGGTGCCAAAGTACCACACAAACAGGCCCATCGAATAGCGCCCACGCTCGATGCGACGGTTGGTCCAGTGCTGCCGATGTTGCTCATCGACCAGGTAACGGTAGGTCCAGGCCGAGTCGGCGTTGCTCACCACGATATCCGCTGGCAGGTACTCACCGCTGGCCAGTTCAACCCCCCGGGCACGCCCCTCCTCCACACGGATACGGGTCACCGGCGCGTTGCATCGAACCGGCACGTGACGCTCAGCCAGCAGCTTGACCATCCCTTGTACGATGGCACCCGTCCCCCCCATGGCCGAATGCACACCCCAGTTGCGCTCCAATGCATGGATCAGGGCATAGGCCGAGGTGACTGAGAACGGGTTGCCCCCGATCAGCAGCGGATGAAAGCTCATGACCACGCGCAACTTGGGGTGCTGAATGTATTGCGCCACGAGATCATGGATGGTGCGCCACGCCTTCATTCGCGCAAATGACGGTAGCGCAGCGAGCAGGTCGGAGAAACGATCAAACGCAATCGATCCCATCTCCTCGAATCCGAGTTTGCGGCACAACTGGGCCACTTCCATCAGGCGCTTGTAGCCATCAAGATCGGCCACATCAAACTTGGCAATTTGTTCGCACATGGCGGCTTCGTCACCGCTGTAATCGAAGTGCGTGCCATCCACAAATCGGATGCGGTAAAAGGGGTCCATCGGCCGCAAATCCACATCATCACTGAAGCGTCGTCCACACAGCGCCCACAATTCCTCGAGCAGAAATGGGGCGGTGATGATGGTCGGGCCTGCATCGAAGGTGAAGCCATCCTGTCGATGCACCTGGGCGCGACCACCAGGCTGCTCCAGTTTCTCCAGTACCTCGACGTCATAGCCTTTGCAGCTGAGGCGAATGGCAGCGGCCAATCCACCAAAGCCGCTGCCGATGACCAGCGCCTTGGGACGCTGGCCCACGTCATGAGCCAGTTGCCCTCTTTCGTCCATGGCACGAAATGCGTTCATATACGGTCCGCTTGAGTGGGAAGACCCGAAGCGGGTACCACAGGGGTCACGGCTCGGTGACGCATGGCCCACCCCCACAAACGCTGCAAGGGCAAGGCAAACAACATGAGCACATGTTCAATGATGGCCAGCCCCAGCAATGAAGCGAGCAGCACCCAACCGGTGCTGACTTCCACAGCACCCCGCTGGGCTTGTAACACCAACCACAACCAGGTTCCGGCGGAGAGAGTCATGGTCAGGTAGAAACAGCCGGTGACCGATGACTTGCGGAAGTAACTCGCCATGTACGCCAGATGACCCGGCAAGTACTGCTCACCCACCTGGGGTACACCAAAGTAGAGATTGAGCTTGGCGCTCAGTCGCATGCACCACAACAAGGCAAAGGTGCACAGCGCCACATGGTTGGGTTGACCGCTCTGCATGAGACAGAGCACCAGGAAATTCAACAACAAGGCCAGTTCGTGGTACAGCAAGGCCTGCACGGCCAGGGCGAATCGGCGCCATCCGCTCGCTGCAGGGTCCTGCGGCACGCGCCGCGGTCCGGTCACCCAGCCCGACAAAAAGGCCATTTCATGCCAACTCCACATGAGGATGACGCTGATGAACCCCACATAATCGGCCGCCACCGAGGCTTGCCGCATGCTCCAGGCAGTGCCCGCCAGACTCAAGAGCAGCAAGACCGTTACACCGCTCATGCTGGTCCTGAACAAGCGGGGTGGCAGTCGCACGAGCCACAGAATGACCCCCGTGCCCAGCCACCAACTGGTCACCGCCACCAGCACTGCCAGTGCGACGGGAGAAAGGAGGTCATCCATCAACATCACCAAACGGGTTCACCAGGTGGGTTGCACGCGCATGTCTTGCGGCAATGCCCGATGCTTGACTGGCACAAAAAAGAGACGGGTGAAAGTGGCCACTGCCTGAATGGCACACCAGCCGTGTTTGACAGTCCCCCACAGTCCGCCTTGCTGTTTCGCCTTGGCGTCGGCCACCGCGATCTCCACCAAGCGTGACATGCAGGCACGAAACACCGGGTGGTCAATGTCCACGTCGATCGGGAATACCTGCGCTGAAATTTCTGAGGTGATGCGAAACACCTCGTAGTCGTACTGGGTTGAATCCAAGCCCATGGCCTCGTGCATCAGCGGACGGGTATGGTCGCGCACAAACATCGTGGCATACACCGCGAGAACGAAGAAGCGTATCCACCAGAGGTTCAACCCCTGGAGCAAATGCGGATGAGCCCGCATCATCAGTGCGAACGATTCACCGTGACGGAATTCGTCATTGCACCAACGCTCAAACCAGCGAAAGATGGGGTGAAAGCGCTTGTCGGGATGGCGCTCGAGTTGCCGGAAAATAGTGATATACCGTGCGTAGCCAATTTTCTCGGACAGGTAGGTCGCGTAATAGATGTACTTGGGTTTGAAGAAGGTGTACGACTTGGTTTTTTTCAATGACCCCAGATCAATGCCCAGGTTGAAGTCCTTGAGCGACTGGTTGATGAAGCCCGCATGGCGGGATTCGTCCCGGGCCATGTAGGTCATCAGCTGCTTGATATCCGGGTTGCTCACATGCTTGCGAATCTCGTTGTAGAGAATGCAGCCGGAAAATTCGGAGGTCAACGAACTGATCAAAAAGTCCAAAAACTCCTGGCGCAATTCGGGGCTGAGTTGCGGCATCAACCGGCGAACTTCCTCGGCGAATGCGCCATCACGCTGGAAGTGGTCGTGGTTGTTGTCGCCTTCGTACTCTTTCATCATGGCGTCCCACTCTGCACGCACTGGCGACATGTCAAGACGGTCTAGTTCGGCAAAGTCCGTGGTGTAAAAGCGCGGCGAGAGCACGGTGCTCTGGACGGCCTTGGCATTGGCATCCTCGGCACTTTCAACGGTGCCGATCAGCAAATCCACATGGTCAAAATCTAGTGATGAGGGGGTCATGGCGTGACTCCTGATGATCGAGATGAAGTAAGAACAGAGGTGCCCCGCAGCGGCTGAAACAACGCCAGCTGACTGGGGCCAAAAGAATCCAGCGGGATACGGGTCTGGGTGGTCGGATCGCGCAACGACAGACGGCCATCGGCATGCCCCTCCAAAATGAAAGGCTGCTCAGGGCCCAGATCGCGGCGCTTGCGCTCACGAACCAGCGCGCGCAAACTGCCACGCACAAAACCCTGCTCACCTTCAAAGCGAGCAATCTCCTGCTCAGTGCTGGCATCAATGACCAACACCGCACCGCTGCTGTGGTCTTGAAAATGCAAGGCGCGCGACCAAGCCACCGAGGCGTCGTGCCCCACGTGCACCCAGCCAGCCCATCGCGCTGTCGCGATCATCACCAGCACACTGCACACCAAGGCGGCCAACACCCACATGGGTTTGGTCGAGATGGAATGGTCAGCGTGCCGCGTGCTCATGATGCTTGGACGGGAATTTGGCCATGCGATACCTGGCCCTTTGCTTGGACCTCCATCTCTCCGCGCTGGATGCTCACCTGCGGGTTTTCAGCCATCCACGCTTGCATGAAGAGTTCAGCTACCTGCTGAATGTTGGGCACGCAACGCAACGCGGGCTCAGGACGGCGAAAAGTCCAGGCTTTGACATGGGGCCACAAATGCAGCCAGCCCACCGGCCCGGTGCTTTTGAGTCCAAGCGCGAGTTCCCCCGCCCCGTTGCTCAGCAAGCGAACCGAGGCCGACTCGAGTTGTTTGAGCGGCAGATTCAAGGTGATGGTGAGCACCATGCCGATACGCATGACAACGCGTCGGTTCGTCAAGGTATAGAGCGTGTTGCGTGCTGAATACCAGGCCACTCCCGCCAGCAACAACACACAGAGACCGGCCAACGCTGCACTGAGCATCACCGACGGCCACACTGGCACACCCGGTTCACCGGCCAAGTACAAGGCTTGCACGCAGAGCATCACGGCAAAATACAGAACGAGCTTGCGCGTGTGCAGGGCATGCACGGCCAGCAAGCTGGCGCTGGGGGCGCCTTGCCAAAGAATGTGCTCATTCACAGGCAAGGCCTCGGGCAAGCCCGGTGCCGCCTCGAATTCATGCTCGTGCGGGAGGCTCAAAATATCGGCTCCTGGCGATGCGGGGTGGCGAACAAGGTGCCTGCGCCGTAATAGGCTGCGACTTTTTCCTCTTCGAGGAGGGTGATCTGGTCAGCATGGCGCAGTGGCGGCACCCCACCAAACTGCGTCGACAGAATGGAGTTCACCACCACTTCGGTGCGACGAATGCGTGCAAAGGGAATGGGGGTGAGCACGCGTCGACCATCGGGCAACGACACCTCCAGATACCGGGGCAGGGCTTCGGCACGGTCCACCCAAACATCGCACACATGTCCCGCCACATCACCATCCCCACCGATCACGGGCAAACCTATCGGGTTGGTGTCCTGAGCCGAGATCCGATGGTCCGTGGCCACGCGCAAGGGGACGATCTTGACGTCGCCATGATGGGTCATATCAGGCACATCGGCACGCTGGGCCCAGGCGCCGGGGCCCACTCCCGCCAGCAGCGGGTTACCCACCGGATCCAGCGGTGCCCCATTCCAGCCCCAGGCGGGCTGGGCGTGGTAGGTTCCGTCCGGCCGATTCACGTCGGGCGCCAGAATCTCATGCCCATCGGCCATCTTGAAGGTTTTGGGTTCAGGCACTGGCCAGCCCGTGATCTTCGGGCCATTCTCACGACCCGAATCCATCGGATAGCCTTCGCGATGATTTTCACGCGCGAGGTAATAAATCAAGCCTGCAAAAAATATCCAGAACATGTACAAAACAATCTGGGCCACATCAATGTATTGAGTGATTGCACCGGTTTCCATGGGTTGTCTCCTTACAGTGGGACGGGGGTCAAACGTCAACCCGGCAACTCAGCCAGACCCAGTGGCTGAATGGCCGCTCGCGGGCTTTGACGGCGTCGGACCAACGGACCGAGCGCAATCAAGACCACAAACAAAAAATAAATTTCAAGATGAAAGACAAAGCTGTAACCCGTGGCCGGCGAATTGAGTGGTGCACCCAGCCATCCTGCCGTGGCCAGCGAAGTCACCAGATCGCGCAAGACGCCGCCCAGGGCCATGGACAGTCCGGCCGCGGTGGCTTGCACAGCCCCCCACGCGCCCAGCACCATGCCGGTCAGCTCCTTCTCAGGAATTTCCATGGCGGTAATCAGCATTCCCACCGAAAACAAACCGCCGGAAAAACCAATCAGAGCACTGCCCAGTTGGAACAATTCGCTGGAATCCAGGGGGGCTGAAAAAATCACACAGGCAAACGCAGGCAACCCCAGCAACGCCCCCATGGCGGCCAGACGGCAGGCGTCCAGGCCTCTGGACAGCAGACGGGCAGATAACAGAAATGCCAACAGCGACCCGCCCGCACTGAGTGCCGTCAGAGAACTGGTCAGCCCCACATCCAGCAGCAGCACCTCACCCCCAAAGGGTTCGAGCAACACATCCTGCATGCTGAAAGCCGAGGTTCCCAGGCCCACCGTCCACAAGAAGCGGCGCATTTTGGGAATCGCCATCAACCGCTTCCAGTTCTGCCCAAAGCCACCGGGATCACGACGACCTCGGCGTTGTCCACGGGCTTCCTGTTTCCACAAGGACACCAGGCACAGCACCACCACCACCACGGCACTGGACTGCACCACTTGTATGAGCCGTACCGGAGAAAAATCACGCAGCAACCAGCCCAGAGAGGCACTTCCCACCACCATGCCCATTAACTGCATGGCGTACAGCAAGGCCACCACTCGCGGGCGTTTGTCTTCCGACGCAATGTCGCTGGCCAGCGCCAGGCCCGAGGTCTGTGTCATTTGTATACCCGCCCCCACCAGCAAAAACGCCAGCGCTGCACCCATGCGAGAGATCCACAGATAGCCCTCGCGCGGCTCGGCCAGCGCCAGCAACGCAAAGGGCATGATCGCCAGGCCGCCAAACATCAACAAGCCCCCGGCCCAGAGATACGGTAGCCGGCGTAAGCCCAAGGGCGACGGATGCGTATCGCTGCGGTAACCAATCAGCGCACGCCAGGGCGCAAAAACCAAGGGCAAGGCCACAGAGAGCGCCACCCACCAGGCGGGCACCCCGAGTTCCACAATCATGACCCGGTTGAGGGTCCCCACCAACAGGGCCAAGGTGATGCCAATGGCCGCTTGAAACAAGGACAAACGCAAGAGCCGCCCCAGGGGCAAGTCATGCGAAACCGCATCGGCGAAGGGCACATAGCGGCTTGCCAGTGCCATCATCCACGCGGGGGGCTTCAAGCTCAGGCGCATGCGCGCCTCCACTGCCAGGCTTGTGAGGTGTAGAACCCACTGGCCACACGCTGACTTTCGCCTTCTTTCCAACCCTGTGAACCCAGGGTGTTGCTCAATTGGCGCTGCAGTTCATCCTGTCGCATGGGGGCCAGCGAGGGGGATCGGTCGCTGCGGGGAAACCAGCGCCCGACGCGGTGCATGGCCGATAACAGCGCGGAGTGTGGCGCAAAGGTGAAGGCCATGGTTTGCTCACAACGGCTGGAGAGCGTATCCAGGGCCCGCACCAGATCGGGCAGGTCGTAGTGGATCAGCGAATCCATGGCCACCATGTGATCAAAGTGGCCCAGGGCCGAATCCAGCATATCGCCGCTGAGAAACTCGATGCTCCCCGTGACTCGCTGCGACATGGGGTCGTCCTCCCAACGGTCGCGTGCCAGCTGAACCAATGTGGGCGACAGATCGATGGCGACCACATGCGCTCCGCGGCTGGCAACCTCGGCGGCCAACGCACCGGTGCCACAGCCGGCGTCCAGGAGACGCTGCCCCGACATATCAGCGGGCAACCACGACAGCAGGGTGCTGCGCATTTGATCTCGACCGGCCCTGACGGTGGCGCGGATACGTCCCACGGGGGCATCGGAGGTCAGACGCTCCCAGGCCTTGGCGGCGGTACGATCAAAGTAGGCCTCGATCTGACCCCGGCGTTCTAGATAGCTGCTGTGTTGCATCAGTCGAACCCCAGTAGATCAAAAATGTCTCGGTCCTTCATGGGCACAGCCGGCAAGGGGTCCGACCCCAACCACAAAGCAGCCGCCAATCGCATGTACTCGTTTTGCACAGCCACCACCGCCGGGGTGGGCTCCAGTTCGAAGAGCGTGGACTTGGTGAGACGGCTGCGACGAATTTCGTCCAGATGGGGGAAGTGCGCCATGGTCTTGAGCCCCACCACCGCATTGAATTTGTCGATCTGGTCGGTCGCATCACTGCGGTTGGCAATCACCCCACCGAGCCGTACGTTGTAGTTCTTCGATTTGGCCCCGATCGCCTGCACGATTCGGTTCATCGCAAAAATCGAGTCGAAATCATTGGCTGTGACGATCAAGGCCCGATCGGCGTGCTGCAGCGGGGCTGCAAAGCCCCCACACACCACATCGCCGAGAACATCGAAAATCACCACGTCTGTGTCTTCCAGCAGGTGGTGTTCTTTCAGCAGCTTGACCGTTTGACCCACGACGTACCCGCCGCAGCCAGTGCCCGCAGGGGGGCCCCCGGCCTCGACGCACATCACGCCGTTGTAGCCCCGGTAGACAAAGTCCTCGACGCGCAACTCCTCGGCATGGAAGTCCACCGTCTCGAGCGCATCGATGACGGTCGGCATGAGCTTCTTGGTCAGCGTGAAGGTCGAGTCGTGTTTGGGGTCGCAACCAATCTGCAAGACCCTCTTGCCCATCTTGCTGAATGCCACCGACAGGTTGGACGATGTGGTGCTCTTGCCAATGCCCCCTTTGCCGTACACCGCAAACACCTTGGCGGTGCCGATCTTCACGCTCGGGTCCATCTGCACCTGCACACTGCCCTCCCCATCTGCGCCACGGGGCAGTCGTCCAATTTGGGACACCGGTACGGCGGTTGTTTCTATCATGCGAGCACTCCTTGTTGGACGCCTTCCAGGCGATCTTCCAGTTCTTCGCCGGCCTGCAACAAAGCGTTGAGGGTTTCGGCGTCGGGCTTCCAGTACTGTCTGCGCGAGGCTTCGAGCAGACGGTGCGCCACCTTGGCTGAGGCGGTTGGGTTGAGCTTGGCCAGCCTTTCACGCATGACCGGATCCAGCATGAAGGTCTGCGCCAATTGCTGGTACACCCAGGGTTGCACCTGGCCGGTGGTGGCCGACCAGCCCATGGTGTTGGTGAGGTGCGCTTCGATCTGCCGCACCCCCTCGTAGCCGTGCTGCAACATGCTTTCATGCCATTTGGGGTTGAGCATGCGTGTGCGGGTTTCCAGCGCCACTTGTTCGTTGAGGCTGCGCACCACCCCCGCACCCTGCGTCTGGTCGCCGATGTACACCGGCGGCGCCACCGCGGCGTTGCCGTCTTGTTGGTGCTTGGCCTGCAAGACAGCTCGGCTGATGCCCCCCAGGGTGTCGAAATAGGTGTCGATGCTGGTGATACCCAGCTCCACCGAATCCAGGTTTTGATAGGTCAAAGAGACACTGGCCAGCGTGCTTTGCAGCACGGCATTGTTGCGAACGGGCCGCCCTTCACGCCCATACGCAAAGCCTTTGCGCTGGGTGAAGGCGTTCCCCAGCTCGTCTTCGTTGTCCCAGCAACTGCTGTCGACCAGGTGGTTCACATTGGCCCCATAGGCCCCTTCGGCGTTGCCAAAGACGCGCAACGACGCCGTTTCCATCGTGCCCCCGTGCTCGGCCATGAAGGCGAGCGCGTGCTTGCGCACGAAATTCATGTCCTCAGGCTCGTCGGCCGAGGCTGCCAGATAACTGGCCTCAGCCAACATGCGGATTTGCAAGGGCAGCAAGTCTCTGAAAATGCCCGAGAGGGTGATCACCACATCGATGCGGGGACGACCCAGCTCAGCCAAGGGCACCAGGCTGGCACCGGCCAATCGTCCATAGGTGTCAAAGCGTGGCTGCATCCCCATCAACGCCATGGCCTGGGCCATGGGACCCCCTTCGGACTTGAGGTTGTCCGTGCCCCATAACACCATGGCCACGGTTTCGGGATAGCCACTGCCGTCATCTGCGTAGCGTTGCAACAGCCGATCCGCCTGGCGTCGCCCTTCCATCACCGCAAAGGTGGTGGGCAATCTGAACGGGTCCAGGCCATGCATATTGCGCCCGGTGGGCAAGACCTCGGGCATGCGCATCAAATCGCCGGCGGGTGCGGGAGGGGTGTAGCGCCCATCGAGGGCGCGCAGCAGGCCGCGAGTTTCATGGTCTTCCTGCAGCAAGCGATGGGTCTCGATCAGGGTCTTCAACGACGTCTGCTGGCTTTCGGGCAATTGGAGCAGCGTCTTGCGCAGCTCTGCCTCACTGGCCCCCTGCACCAACTGCTCCAACACGGCATCCTGCTCGAGCGACATCGCCTTGGCCATGGCCTTGAGTGTGGCCAGTCGCTGCTCTGGGGTGGGCAGTTGTCCCACCACATGCATGCCTTCGGGGATCAAGGTGTATTCGATTTCGAGCAACTGCTCCTGAAGGTGCTGGATCCAGTCCTGGTTGCCATCGGGGCTCTTCGGCACCTTGAGCGACAGCGACAGTGCTTGCTGATGGAGCAACTCGGCGAGCAGTTGACGCTCTTCCCATGTGGCCTGTTCCATTTGACGCCAGCGATCCAGCGTCTGCTTGATATCCAGCAACTCTTTGTACAAGCCAGACTCGCTGACCGTGGGCGTCAGGTAACTCACCAGAGTGGCGGCTGATCGACGCTTGGCCAGCGCACCTTCCGATGGGTTGTTGGACGCATACAAATACACATTGGGCAAATCGGCAATCAGACGATCAGGCCAACACTTGCCCGACAAGCCTGCTTGCTTGCCTGGCATGAACTCCAGCGCCCCGTGGGTGCCAAAGTGCAACACGGCATCGGCTTTGAAGTCTTCACGCAAGTAGCGGTAGAACGCGCTGAACGCGTGCGTGGGGGCAAAGCCCGATTCAAACAACAAGCGCATCGGGTCGCCTTCATACCCGAAGCCTGGCTGCACCGCCACCAGCACTTGACCCAGTTGGACCCCCAGCACCATCAGATGCTGGCCGTCCGTCAGATGCTTGCCTGGGGCTGGGCCCCATTGCGCCTCGATCTCGTGCAACCACCGTTCTTGCTGCACATGCTGTGACGCTGGAATGCGGTGATGCACATTGGCCTGCATGCCGTATTGCATGGCGTTGCCGTGCAACAGTCGGTCACGCAAATCGTCCACGCTGCTGGGCAACTCCACTTGGTAGCCTTCAGCAGCCAGTGATTTGAGGGTATTGAAGAGTGACTCGAATACCGACAAGTAGGCGGCTGTGCCGACCGCACCGGCGTTGGGCGGAAAGTTGAATACCACCACGGCCAACTTACGCTCGGCCTGTTTTTTACGGCGCAAACTGACCAGGCGTTGTACGCGCGAAGCCAGCATGTCGGTTCTCTCCGCGCAGGTGAACATATCCTGCGCCTGCTGATCTGCAGAAAAGGTGCAAGCGCGTTCACACCCTGTGCAGGTGGTTCCTTCGGCGCCTGCACGCCCTCCAAACACCATCGGTCCGGTGGAACCATCGAGCTCAGGGATGGCGACCATGATGGTGTTCTCGACGGGCAACAAGCCGCGACTCGACGCTCCCCACTGGTCCAGCGATTGGAACTCCACCGGATGCGCCGCGAGGTAAGGCACATCCAGTTGGGTCAGAACAGTTTCAGCCGCGCTGGCGTCGTTGTAGGCCGGCCCGCCCACCAGGGAAAAGCCGGTGAGCGAAACCAGGGCATCGATTCGACCACGGCCCTGGCTCTGGAAAAATTGTTCGATGGCGGGTCGTGCATCCAGGCCGCTGGCAAAGGCTGGAATGACCTGCAGGCCACGCTCCTCCAGGGCCGTGATCACCGCATCGTAATGCCCTGCATTGCCAGCCAGCAGGTATGAGCGTAACAAGAGCAAGCCCACCTTGGGTTTGGTCTCGTCTTTAGCGCCCGGCAACAGCCGGGCGTCGTCAGCAATGCGCCCCTTCATGCGTGGGTGATAGACACCCACCTCGGGATATTCCAGCACATCCCCAGGACGAGCAAGCGCGCGCAACGGTTCGCGCGGTCCGCCCGCATAACGTTGCACCAGCAACTGCACCATGCTGGACATGTTTTCCTGCGAACCGGCCAGCCAGTACTGCATCACCAGGAAAAACACCCGCACGTCCTGCGCCGTGCCGGGAATGAAGCGCAGGAATTTGGGCAAGCGGCGCAGCATGGCCATTTGCTTGGCACCGGCAGTTGCCTTCGGGGCTTGCTTGCCGTCGGACTCCTTTTGACTGGGGCGCAACCGTTTGAGCAAACCCATCAAACCGCCCGCCTGCGCGTCCATGCTGAACTTGCCCATGCGGGTCAATTGCATCACGGGCGGTGCGGACATGATGCACACCATCGCGTCACACTGCAGGCGACGGGCCTGCAAGGCGTCCAGCACCGGCAGAAAGTGATCCTCCATGAACAGCATGGTGCAGATCACCAGATCGGCGTTTGCAATGTCGTCACGGCAGGCGATCAGCGCGGCTTCGTCATCGCGCCACGCGGCTGCCGTGTGGGTGGCAAAGACCAGGCCGGGGAGTTGTTGACGCAACCCCGCTGCAGCACGCGCAGCCGCACTGGACACATGGTGATCCATCGTCAGCAGCACCACCCGCATGGTGGGTCGGCCTGGATCGCGCTCAGCGGCTGTAGTGAGCTTTGGCATCGTAAAGCGTCTCCACCGTGATGAGCGTGAGGCCTCGTTCCTGGGCGTAGCGCTCGGTGTTGCGCCGCGCCTTGCCACGAACGAAGAACGGAATCTTGCCCAGCTCTTTCTCAGCCTCTGGGGCCCAGCCGCCCGACGCTTGGCCTGGCGCGTTGCCCGAGGCAGTTGCGATCGAAATCTGTTCAGGCTCAGGGGTCCAGCTGGGTGCCACGGCCGGGGCCTCCTGGCGGGCACTGCCCAGGTGGGAAGGTGCTGCCGAGGCATGGAACTCGAAATCCTCCCGGAACATGCCGAGTAGGTGTTCTTCCAGGCCCATCATGAGCGGGTGCACCCAGGTGTCAAACAACACGTTGGCACCTTCAAACCCCATTTGCGGGGCGTAGCGCGCCGGGAAATCCTGCACGTGCACGGGCGCTGAGATGACCGCACACGGGATGCCATGGCGCTTGGCGATGTGGCGCTCCATCTGGGTGCCCAGAATCAACTCGGGTTGCAGCTCGGTGATGCGACGCTCTACCTCCAGGTAGTCGTCGGTGATCAGCGCCTCCACCCCGTATTGTTTGGCGGCTTCTCGCACCTCGCGAGCAAATTCGCGGCTGTAGGTGCCCAGGCCCACCACCTCAAAGCCCATTTCACGCGCTGCCACTCGCGCAGCCGCCACCGCATGGGTGGCGTCACCAAACACGAAGACCCGCTTGCCGGTGAGGTAGTTGGAGTCGACGGAGCGCGCGTACCAACTGGCGTGGTCATGTCGCTCGAGTTGTGCAGACACATCCAGGCCCGCCAGCGTGGCCACTTCACGGATGAAGTCACGGGTACCGGCCACACCAATCGGAATGCACCGAGTCAAGGGCTGGTCGCATTGACGCTCCAGCCACAATGCAGTGGTCATGGCGATTTCGGGATACAGCACCACATTGAAATCGGCCTCGGGCAGTCGCTCGAGGTCCTTGACCGACGCCTGCCACGGCATCACCACGCTGATCTCGACGCCCATTTCTTCCAACAAGCCCGTGATCTCGCGCAAGTCATCGCGATGGCGAAATCCGAGCGCCGTCGGACCCAGGATGTTGCAGCGCGCAGGGCGTCCTGCACGTGCCTCACGCTGCTGGGTGGGAGCCACCACCCGTCGCACCAGGTGGTACAGGGTTTCGGCTGCGCCCCAGTTTTCTTTGCGCTGGTAGGCCGGCAAATCCAGCGGCACCACCGGCACCGGCAGGTGGAGTGCCTGCGCCAGGCCCCCGGGATCGTCCTGGATGAGTTCGGCTGTGCACGAGGCTCCCACCAGCACGGCATTGGGCTGGTAGCGCTCGTAGGCCTCACTGACGGCGTTTTGGAACAACTGTGCGGTATCACCGCCCAGGTCACGCGCCTGGAAGGTGGTGTAGGTCACGGGGGGGCGGCGCGGGAGTCGCTCGATCATCGTGAACAGCAAGTCGGCGTAGGTATCCCCCTGCGGCGCATGCAAGACGTAATGCACGTCCTTCATGGCGGTGGCCACCCGCATCGCACCGATGTGAGGGGGGCCTTCGTACGTCCAGAGGGTCAGTTGCATACCATGTCTCCTAGGCCACCAACTTGAGTCGGCGGTTGAGTGGACGACTGAACAGGCCAGCCAGATCGCCCGCTTGCTCGTACCCCTGGATGGGGGTGAACACGAGTTCAATGGCCCACTTGGTGGTGAATCCTTCGGCCTCCAGCGGATTGGCCAAGCCCAGTCCGCACACCACCAGATCGGGCGCGGCTTGCTTGCAGCGATCGAGTTGCGGGTCCACATGCTGCCCCTCGGTGACCCGAGTTCCCGAGGGCAACAGCGCCAGTTCAGAAGCCAGATGCTGACGATGCAGATACGGGGTGCCCACCTCGGTCAGCCGCATGCCCAACTCACGGTGAAGAAAACGTGCCAGTGGCACTTCCAGTTGGGAGTCCGGAAAGAAAAAGACACTGCGATCGCTCAGCAGTGCACGGTGTCTTGACAAAGCCTGCTCGGCGCGCTGGCGTGGAGCCTGGGTGGCCTCCAGCACCCGCTGCGGTGGGATGCCCCAGGCTGTCGCTGCGGCCTGCAACCACTGGGTCGTGCCCTCCACCCCCAACGGAAACAACGCCGGGATATGCTCGGCTCCACGCGCTTGCAACGCTCGGGTGGTATCGGCCAAAAAGGGCTGTGCCAAGAGGAAACGGGTGCCCGGTCCGATCGCTGGCAATTCGGTACTTCGCCGGGGGGGGAAGAAATCGACCTCGTCGATGCCGATGGCCTTGAAGAGCCCCCGCATCTGGTCCTCCACCACATCAGCCAGGCTGCCCACCACCATGAGCCGTTGACGCGTATCGTCCTGGGTCGGCAACTCGGGCACCAATGACGCCAGACAGGCGTCTTCACCCTGGGTGAACGTGGTCTCGATACCGCTGCCGGAATAATTCAACACACGCACCGCTGGGTGGTGCAGACGCGTCAGGCGTTGCGCGGCACGTGAGAGGTCGAGTTTGATGACTTCGGAAGGACAGGAACCCACCAAAAACAGCAGCTTGATGTCCTGACGTCTGCTCAGCAGTTCGGACACCACACGATCGAGCTCGTCATTGGCATCCGCCAGGCCGGCCAGGTCCCGCTCGTCAATGATGGCGGTGCCAAAGCGAGGCTCGGCAAAAATCATCACGCCGGCTGCTGACTGGATCAGGTGGGCACAGGTGCGTGAACCCACCACCAGAAAGAAAGCATCCTGAATTTTGCGATGCAACCAGATGATGCCGGTCAGCCCGCAGAAGACTGCTCGCTGCCCTCTTTCAGTGTGCAAATCCAGGTCGCCACAGTCGCCCTGCGCGTTGACGGGATGCAAGGGAATGACCGTGCTCATGCGCCATCTCCTGATTGCAGCAGGCCCGAAGGACTTGCCGCTTCAACGGGGGCCGTCGACTGCCGTCGGGCCGCTTTCAACTTCAAGAGGAATTGCATGGCATTGATGGCATAGGCCGCATAGGCGGCCAGTGCCAGAAACAGCAGTGCACGAACTTCCAGGCTGTTTTGCAACCAGGCGACGAGATACAACGTGTGCAGCGCCAGCACCAGCATGCTGAAGACGTCTTCCCAGAAAAAAGCCGGCGCAAACAGGTATTGACCAAACACCACCTTTTCCCAGATGCAGCCGGTCACCATGATGAGGTAGAGCAACGCCGTCTTGGCCATCACCGACCACAGGGCCAACGACTCGCCCTCACCAGTCAGCAGACATCGCACCACCAGACCAGCACTGATCAGGCACACCAGAAATTGCAAGGGCGCGAGCACGCCCTGAACCCAGGTCCAGGCCGTGGCATCCCGACGAGCGCGTTGCTCGGGCGTGTACAAGCCTGCTGCTGGCGTGAGCACCTGAGGACCCGATTGCGACATGCATACCCTTTTGGCATTGGTGACCGACCCACTGTAGTCAACTGACGGCATAGTGTCAACTTAAATTGACGTCCCAAATGATTTACAAATATAGGGTTTTCCCGCATCTATTTTGGTCAAAAATTCAAGACACTCTGTTCAGGCGCTTCTCTACCGCCGAGAAATCCCAAGTTCTCGGCGCTGCACAGAAGGGCCAGGTTTGCTGCATGCATCGCCTAGCCATGACGCAGCAATTGGCTTAACTCTCTAAGGGGACCTGCATGTCAGAGCAATCGTCGAGCGCGACGAGTGCACGGGCGCCATTGCAGCGTGCCCTGCAACAAGTCGTGATCCCCGGTCTGGTGAGACGACGCATTGCCTCCCCTCAGGACATCGGGCTGAGCCTGGCGCTCTCCGACGCGGACCTGACCCGACTGGCCCAGGCCAGCGTGCTCAATGCACACGCCATCGAGACCGAGTTGGAAGAATTGGTGTCCCAAGGTTGGCCCCTGGACCGTGTTTATCTGGAGGCCATTGCCGGCACCGCTCGCTTGCTGGGGCAATGGTGGATATCCGACCAACTGGACTTTGCCAGCCTGACCCTGGCCGCTGGGCGTTTGCAGGACGTCGTGCGCCAATGGGAATCGCGATTTCTTCGCAGCGCCCCCCCCTTGATGGGCGCACAGCAATTCCAGGTCATGCTGTTGAATGAATTCAACGATCAGCACAGCCTGGGTGTGCTCATGCTGCAATCGTTTTTCAAGCGTGATGGCTGGCGGGTTCACAACACCTGGGGCATGCAGGAAGATGACCTGATTGCTCGTATCAGCTCCAGCCCGGTGCATCTGGTCGGGCTCTCTGTTTGCACGGATCGTCGACTGCCTTCCACTCGACGCCTGATTCGCACCCTGCGTGAACGCAGCCTGAACCCCAGCTTGCTGATCATGCTGGGCGGACCCCTGGTGCTGGCCCAACCCGAACTGGTGGACGATCTGGGTGCCGACTGGTTGTCAGGTCACGCAGACCAGGCCAGTCAGGATGCCTGGCATCGTGTGTCCCTGCTGCATCCGGTTCGTCGCATCGCGTGATATCGCCCCTTGTCATCCGTTAAGTTGGCTATATAAAAATAACTCTAAAGCAATACAAGTGCCCCCTAATTCCCTAGATCCTTGTTATATAGTTCCATCTAGTTAAACCCAACCATGTCAAGTCAGCTGGTCATGAGCCCGTGTTGTCCTTCATGAAACTTCCGCCTCTATCTGCAGACAAACTGGCTCAATTGATCGGTGTGGCCTCCGACATCGCCCTGGTCATCACGCACCAGGGCAACGTCCAATCGGTGTCGGTGGGCTGGGACGAATTGGCTGTGCTGGGATGTTCCGACTGGATCGGTCGGCCCTGGGCTGACACCGTCACCTCGGAAAGCCGCATCAAGATCACGGACATGCTGGCCTCACCCTCCAATGGACAGCGCGGCCGCTGGCGCCAGGTCAACCACCCGTCCTCGCAAGGTCGGGAGATTCCCCTCGAGTACACCGTCCTGCAAATCAACGACAAGCTGCTACTGGCGCTGGGTCGTGGCATGGAAGCCGTGGCTTCTCTGCAGCAGCGCTTGATTGAATCACAGCAAAAACTCGAGCGAGACTATCAGCGTCTGCGCCACATGGAAGGCAAATCTCGCATCCTCTTTGAAACCGCCACCGAGCCTTCGTTCACGGTGGATGGTGCCACGCAGCGAGTGCTCGAACTCAACCCGTCGGCTCAGACCCTGCTTGGTCAGGGGACCAAGCGTCTCCAAGACCGTGACGTGCTCGAATGCTTCGAGCCCGCTTCACACGACGAGGTGCTCTCGTTGCTGCGTATGGCCCAAGCCACGGGACGCGTGGAGATGGGCCGCGCTCGGGTGCTGGATCACGACAAGGAAGTCACGCTCTCGGCCAAGGCCTTTCCCAGCGATCAAGGTGCACAAGTGCTGTTGCGCTGCCTGGGCCAGGAGAGCCGCCCCCATCAGGACCCTCAGGAGTCTGATCGTGCCTGGATGCAAGAGGCGCTGGAGCGCGCGCCGGACGGCTGGATACTGGCCGATCGGCAAGGTGTCATTCTGTCGGCCAATGCCGAGTTTCTGTCACAGATGGGCGCTATTTCGCTCGCGCAACTGCAAGGTCAGCCTCTGGAGCGTTGGCTCGAGCGTGGCTCGGTCGATTGGGGCGTGTTGCAGACCAACGTGCGCCAGTTGGGCTACGTGCGCAACTTCGCCACCGAGCTCAAAACCTTTTCAGGCATGAACCTGGCGGTGGAGATCACCGCACTCACCCTGTCAGACCCACAAGCCAACTGGATGCTGTATGTCCACGACATCCACCGCCTTCGCCAGGCCAATTCGCCGGCCAAAGCCGCCGGGATGGCCGATTCAGTGGCTCAACTCGCCCAACTCGTCGGTCGCATGCCCATGAAGGACATCGTGGGTGAAACCAACGAAATGATCGAGCGCATGTGTATCCTGGCGGCCCTGGACTTGACCCGGAACAACCGGGCGTCGGCGGCCGAAATGCTTGGCTTGTCACGCCAGAGCCTGTACGTCAAACTGCGCCGCTTTGGCCTGGCGACAGATAAAGATCACTGAAATGTAAATTTCAGTTGACATAGTTTCTTGTCGCGACAAAATGTCGTCATGACAAGACCTGCATTGTCCTCGGTCGCCGAATTACTCAAACCCATCACCTGGTTTCCGCCCATGTGGGCCTTCGCCTGTGGTGTCGTGGCGTCGGGGGGGTCTTTTGGTGATCAGTGGATAGCCATCCTGCTGGGCTTGGTCTTGGCCGGGCCGTTGGTATGCGCCAGCAGCCAGGCCGTCAATGACTGGTTTGATCGGCACGTGGATGCAATCAACGAACCGCAACGTCCCATCCCCTCAGGGCGCATTCCGGGCCAATGGGGTCTATACATCGCCATCCTCTGGACTGGCTTGTCGCTGTTGTGGGCGTGGTACCTGAGTCCCTGGGGATTTGCCGCTGCCGGCCTGGGTTTGGTGCTGGCATGGGCCTACAGCGCGCCCCCATTTCGATTGAAACAAAATGGCTGGTGGGGCAACGCGGCATGTGCCCTCAGTTATGAGGGACTGGCGTGGTTGACCGGCGCTGCAGTGGTGCTCGGCGATGTCCTGCCGCACGAGCGGTCGTTTGTGCTGGCGCTGCTGTTCAGCCTGGGGGCGCACGGCATCATGACCTTGAACGACTTCAAGTCCATTGAAGGTGATCAGCGCATGGGCGTGGGGTCATTGCCCGTGCGCCTGGGTGTGAACGGCGCGGCTCGTACCGCCTGCTTGATGATGCTGGCGCCACAAGCGGTGGTGGTGGCGCTGCTGCTCACATGGCAGACCCCGTGGCATGCCCTGGCCGTGATGGCTTTGATGCTGGGCCAACTGCCCTTGATGTATCGGTTCATACAAGACCCGGTTGGCAAGGCCTTGATGCTGAGTGCGGCCGGAGTCCCCTTGTTTGTCAGCGGCATGATGGTGAGTGCCTGGGCATTGCGCATTGGTCATGGGGTGCCTGCATGACCGCGCACGCCGCCTTCGGATGGCTGCAAATTCTGCGGCTGGGCTTGATACAGGCTTGCCTCGGTTCCGTGGTGGTGATGACAACGTCCACGCTGAACCGGGTGATGGTGGTGGAGTTGGCTCTGCCCGCTTTGCTCCCAGGCTTGCTGGTCGGGTGGCATTATGCGGTGCAAATCGTCAGGCCCCGTCTGGGTTTCGGCGCCGACAGAGGTGGACGCTGCACCCCCTGGATGATCGGCGGCATGGCCGTGCTGGCCTTGGGAGGCTGCCTGGCCGCGCTGGCCACAACCTGGATGGCGCACGATCGATGGGTGGGCATTGCGATGGCCATCGTGGCCTTTTCCATGATCGGTCTTGGCGTGAGTTCGTGTGGCACCTCGCTACTGGTTCTCATGTCCAAACGCGTCCCCGATGCGCTGCGTGCGCCAGCGGCCACCACCGTCTGGATGATGATGATCCTGGGCTTTGCCTTGACGGCTGTGACGGCGGGCCGATGGCTGGATCCGTTCAGTCCGCAGCGTTTGGTGTGGGTGACCACCTGTGTCTCCTTGCTGGCCTTTGCGCTGAGTTCACTCAGCCTGTGGAAACTGGAAGGCAACCCCACGCTTTCGCTGCGACAGGCCGCAGCGAAAGCGCCCACGCGGACTGATTTCTCCCGCACGCTGCGTGAAGTCTGGCAAGAGCCGCAAGCAAGACATTTCACCGTCTTTGTGTTTCTTTCCATGCTGGCCTACAGCGCGCAGGACCTCATTTTGGAACCTTTTGCCGGCACGGTGTTTCGCATGACGCCGGGTGAAACTACGCAACTCTCCGGATTGCAGCATGGTGCGGTGCTGGTGGGCATGATCAGCGTTGCTGTTGCGGGGTGCGGCTGGGTCAAGGGCCGACTGGGCAGTGTGCAGGCCTGGATGGTCGGTGGTTGCCTGGTCTCTGCATTGGCCATGGGCGGTCTTTGCATGGCCGCGCAACAAGCCGGTTCTTGGCCCTTGCGCGCCAATGTGTGGTTGTTGGGCGTTGCCAACGGCGCATTCTCGATCGCAGCCATCACCACGATGATGCGACTGGCGCGTGAAGGGACTGCTCAACGCGAAGGTACCCGAATGGGTTTGTGGGGTGCCGCGCAAGCCATGGCCTTTGGCTTGGGCGGGTTGGTGGGAACCGGGGTCAGCGATCTGGCCCGCTGGTGGATCGAGCAGGACGAACTGGCCTATGCCTGTGTTTTCTTTTTTGAAGTGGTGCTTTTCACTGGGTCTGCCTGGTGGGCACTGCGTGTGGGTCACTCACAGGCGAGTGCTGCGGTGCCAAGCCTGAACAGCCCGTCGTGGGCACAAGAAGGACAGCAATCATGACTGAAGAAATTTTTGATGCCGTGGTGATCGGTGGCGGGCCTGCAGGTGCCACGGCGGCCGATGATCTGGCCCAAGCAGGCTGGCGAGTCTTGCTGCTGGACCGGGAGGGCAGAATCAAGCCCTGCGGCGGCGCTATTCCACCACGTCTGATCAAGGACTTTGAAATTCCTGACCATCTCCTGGTGGCCAAGGTACGTTGTGCCCGCATGATCTCCCCCAGTGACAACCGCGTGGATATTCCCATCGACAATGGATTTGTCGGCATGGTCAATCGCGACACCTTTGACGAATGGTTGCGAGAGCGCGCGCGCCAGCACGGCGCCGTGCGCCAGCGTGGACGCTTTGAGAGCGTGAGCCAGGAAGCGGACGGCATGGCCCGTGTGCACTTCCAATCCGTCCTCGCCAAACAAGTGACGGTGAGCAGCAGCGTGCGGGCACGCCTGGTGATCGGTGCAGACGGTGCGCGTTCCGAAGTCGCACGCCAGTGTGTGGAGGGTGCAGACCGCACACGGTATGTGTTTGCTTATCACGAAATCATTGCAGCGCCCCCACCCTCAGCGCAACACGACGCCGAGCGTTGCGATGTCTACTACCGAGGCACACTGTCGCCCGACTTTTATGGTTGGGTGTTTCCGCACGGCGACACCATGAGCGTGGGCACAGGCAGTGCAGACAAAGGTTTTTCGTTGCGAAGCGCTGTAGAGCGCCTGCGGGAAACCGCAGACCTTCGCGACGCCCCCACCCTGCGCAAGGAAGGGGCCCCCATTCCTCTCAAGCCCTTACCCCGTTGGGACAACGGCAAAAACGTCATGCTCTGCGGCGATGCCGCGGGCGTGGTGGCGCCCTCTTCCGGCGAAGGCATTTACTACGCCATGGCCTGTGGGCGCATGACAGCCGATGCTGCGCATCAGTTTCTGAAAACCGGGGCTGTGTCAGCGCTCAAGGCGGCACGCAAGCAATTCATGAAAGAGCACGGCCGTGTGTTCTGGGTCCTGGGCATCATGCAGTATTTCTGGTATAGCAGCGACAAGCGGCGCGAAAAATTTGTCAAAATCTGCGAAGACAAAGACGTGCAACAACTGACTTTCGAGTCCTACATGAACAAAGTGCTGGTTCGCAAAAAACCCATGGCCCATGTGCGCATCTTCTTCAAGGACTTGGGTCATCTGCTGGGTTTCGCGCGCACCTCATGAAATCCTGGCGTGGTCTGGCCTTGGCCTTTGTGCTGAGTTTTGGCACTGCCGGCCTGGGTGGTGCAGTCACCGATCTGGGGCCCTGGTACCAGGCCCTGCAACAACCGCCCTGGAAGCCCCCAGATTGGGCCTTCGGTCCCATCTGGACCACGCTCTTTTCGCTCATGGCGATCAGCGGTTGGTGGGCATGGCGCGTCACATCAAATGCAGGGCGACGGCGTCAAGCGTTGGTGCTGTGGGCGGTCAATGGCGCGTGCAACGTGGGCTGGAGTTTTCTATTTTTCAAGCTGCAACGCCCCGACTGGGCCTTGATGGAGTGGGTACTGCTGTGGTCCTCCATTGCGGCGCTGATGCTGGCGCTGCGACGTGACTCCAACCTGGCCGCCTGGTTGCTCTTGCCCTACCTGCTGTGGGTCAGTGTGGCGGGTCTGCTGAACCACGCGGTCATTGCGCTGAACGGTCCTTTTCCCCGTGTATTGCCGTGACCCAGGCTGACACCCGTTGCGCCACATCGGTGGGCGCCTCCTCGTGGGCCAGATGCCCCAGGCCCGGCAGCAACACGTGTTGCGCCAGCGGCAAACGCTGCGACAACGGCTGGGTGGATAGTGGATCGATGGTGCGGTCACCCTCGCCGCACAGCAAGAGCACCGGCGAATCCAGTTGAGCCAGGTGCGGGCTCCAGGCCGGCAAGTCCCAGCGCTCCATCATCGTCAACACACCCCGCACATGCACCGGTTGGCCAAACAAACGCTTGTACAACCTGACGCCTTCAGCCGATAGTCTAGAGCCCGTTCCCTGCAGCAGCCGCTGAACCAGATCGCCGCGCGCAGCCTGCTTGGCCATCAACCATCCCGACAGCGGGTTGAGTGTGATCAGCTTGGCCGCAGGCGCAAACAGCCAGCCGGCCCAGCCATGGATGGGTAGCCACGCAGGGTTCAAGGCCACCAGCAGGGGTCTGTCAGACGGCTGCGTCTGCAATACCATCTCGGCGGCCACAGCCGCCCCCGCAGAGTGACCCACCAAGACCGCGGGTTTCATCGCCAAGGTTTGCAGCAAGGCTTGTACCGCGTGTGCCATGCCGGGCAAGGTCATCAGCGCTGTATCAGCCGTGCCGGTGAACGCATGTCCCGGCAAGTCCACGCTCACCACGGTGAATTCTCGTGCCCACACCGGCATGAGGTCCCGCCAGGTGTGGGTGGATGCGCCGGTGCCGTGCAGCAGCAGCATGACCGGACCACGCCCCTGCTGCTGCACATGCCAGCGAACACCCCCCGCCTGAACAAAGCGACTGCAAGAGGCGAGCGGCCAGTCATCACGCCAGTCTCGCCAGTCCAGAGGTGGATAGAGTAAGTCGAGCATCCCGCGTGTTCACGAGGCTGTGTCGTTCAGCACGAGTCGCATCGCATCGGCCATGCGGGCTGAGGGTGCATACGGCATGGGCAGGTAACGCGCCGTCATCAGGCGAGCCCACTCCTGTGCCAGCGGATCGGGTTGCAGGGAAGTATCCAGCCACAGGGCCGTGAGTCGATGTTGCCCCCACGCTTGCGCCAAGGTCCGCGCATCCTGCTGCGCCTCTTGGCGCCCGCCCACCCCTGCCAAATTGACATTGGCGCGTCCATCGCTGAGCATGACCAAGACCGGTGTCACCCCTGCACGAACCTGCTGCTGCGCCACCTCCAACGCCAAGCGCAAGGCACTGGCCAAGGGTGTGCCGCCACCGGCTGGCAGCCCCGATAACGCTCGCTTGGCACGCACCAGCGACCGCGTGGGGGGCAGCAACACCTGCGCTTGTCCTGCCCTGAAGGACAACACACACACTTGGTCACGACGCGCATACGACTGCTGCAGCAACAGTTCCACCGCACCCTTGGCTTCGGCCAGACGCTGCACGGCAGCCGAGCCGGACGCATCGACTGCAAAAATCAGACACGTGGAGGTGTGCTGGGCAAAGCGCTGACAATGAAAATCCTCGACGCGAATGGCCAGACGCGCACCGTATTGCGGCGGCGCACGCAAGGCTTGACGCGGTATCGCCGACCTCAAGGTGGCCAGCACATGCAGGCGCGCGCCCTGGTGCGGCTTGCCCGGACGCGGTGCGAGCGGACGTCCCCGATGTCGGCTGTGTCGCAACGCGCCTTGCTGTCCTTGAGACCCGGGGCCACGGACCGCTTGGCTGTTGAGCTTCAATCGATCGAGCAATTGGTCGGGCAACGCCGCCAATGCGGCCTGCAACACCACCTCCTCCAGCGGTGGCATCTCCTCGGGAGGTGACGATGCCTGTTGGGATGGAGGGTGATCGTCAGCAGGCGGCGTGTCGGTCTGCTCGGCCTCAGGCGGTTCAGGTGACTCCGGTGTATCAGGCGTCTGCGGCTCTGCCTCCTGGGCCGGCAACACCGTGGCCCGTGGCGCCAGCACCCAGCGTGCCGCTCGCGACACATCCTGAGGCTCCACCACCCGGCGTCGCTGCAAGGCAGCCAGGATGCGCGCCAGCCGGGCGGCCATCAAGGGCGCACGCAACGAGTCCACGCCCAGGACCAGCGCGGTCTGACACAACACCTGGATCTGCTCCTCACTCAGGGTCACCTCCGACCAATGGATGCGGGCGTAGGCCACATCGTCGGGATCAAATTCGGTCGCGATCGGGTCGCGCAGGGTGAGCTCGCGAAGATCGAGCCACAGGCCGAGTCGCTCAGCGAGGCTGGGCACAATGCCGGTCTCGTCCTCGAGTGATTCGTCCAGCGCCAACAGGCCAAACGAGGCCTCTTCACTCAACAGGCTGCGGTCTTGCGCCTGGATGATGCGAGCGACCAATCCGATGTTCAGCCGCTCCGCCATGGGCAGTATCGCCAGGCCACCCCCCGCTTGCGCCAGCAAGCCTGCTTGCCAGACGGGGCGCCCTTGTGCCAGCGTGGCACTGACGTCCAGCCCCCCCAGCAAACGCTCATCGTCCACATGTGAAGGAATGCGCACCCCCGTGTTGCCCAGCGCTTTGAGAATAGCCAGACACTGATCACGCGCCGGGCTGTGGTGGGCACGCACCCAGGCGCCGCCCAGCGCAGCGGGACTGACCGACAGCGCTGCCAGTGCCCAGCCCAGTTCAGAGCCGGCTTGGGACACTGAGAGTTCGGACAGGCTCACCTCGGCACGACTTCCTGCAAGGCCCGTTGCACACGGGCGTCCGAGCCGGTGTCGTCCAAGGGGTTGCGTCGCAAGCGGTGGCGCAGCACCAAGGGCGCCACCCGCCACAGGTCGTCTGCCACGACCTGCTTGCGCGCATGGAGCGCAGCCATCGCACGCAGACTGCGCATGAGCGTCAACTCGGCGCGCAATCCATCCGTGCCCAAGCGCTGACACAGGTTGGCGCACTGATGCAGGATGTCGTCGCTCAGTTCCAAGGTCGGCAGGCGCTTGCGCGCCGACACAATTGTGTTGCGCAACTTCTTGTTCGCGCCAGCCCAGGCACTGCGAAAGGCCTGTGGGTCACGCTCAAAGGCATCGCGTCTGCGCACCACCTCCACCCGCTGATCCAAGGCCTGTGGCGTTCGCACCTCCACGGACAAACCAAAGCGATCGAGCAGTTGAGGCCTCAATTCACCCTCTTCGGGGTTGCCACTGCCCACCAGCACAAAGCGAGCGGGATGCCGTACGCTCAGCCCTTCGCGCTCCACCAGGTTTTCACCGGAAGCTGCCACGTCGATCAACAAATCCACCAGGTGGTCTTCCAACAGGTTGACCTCATCGATATACAAAAATCCGCGATTGGCCTGAGCCAACAAACCCGGGGCAAACGACTTCACGCCCTGCGACAGGGCTTTTTCCAGGTCCAGCGCACCCACCACGCGGTCCTCGGTGGCACCCAGGGGCATGTCGACCACCGGCACTGGTCGGGTCTCCACCTTGGGCTTGCCGGCTGCACCCTGCTGGCAATGCGGACAGGCACCTGCCGGTGCCCCTGGATCGCAGCCGTAAGGACATCCCGCCACCACCTTCAAAGGCGGCAGCAAATCCGCGAGACCACGAACCGCGGTGGATTTACCCGTTCCCCGGTCGCCCAGGACGAGCACCCCGCCCACGGTGGGATCGACCGCCACGATCTGGATCGCCAGAACCATGTCCTCTTGTCCCACGATTGCAGCAAAAGGGTAAGTGAGTGCCATAAACGATCAGCCCGGTGAGTTCAGAGGAAAACGCATCCATTACGTCAATCCAAAATGACACTTTACATCGATTTAGACCCCGCCTCCACAAAAAAAGTGTCAATGCGAGAGGACAGCAGCGCAATTTATTCAGGTCAGCGAGTATCGCTTCTCTGTCGCTGCGCCTACAGGCGATAGCAACTTATCAGGGCCTCTGATAGCATGGTTCTCTCCCTCTACTTGGTGCGGGGGAGAACTTTGGAGTCAGCCGTGTCACAAGCGTTTTCTCACCCTGGACATCTGCCTGCCCCCACTTCACTTTGGGCATCACCCGGCGTATGAAGCCCATGATGGATCAACTGCACTCTCCGTCCGGGGGACACTCGGTCGGCGCTGTGGGTCATCCAGACAATTCCTGCAAGCACTCGCTGCTGTCGGTCATTGAGCAGCAGATCATTCCGCGCCTGCTCCAGGCCAACGCACTGACCAGCCCATCACCCGAAGCGGTCAGCGGTGTAGCGTCCATGCCTGAAGCGTCTGACATCGAACACTTTGCGCGCTGCTGCCTGCACAACGAGGCCGGCATCAGTCACGCCCAGCTGATGAGGTTTCGTGACCAGGGCCTCACCACCGAACAACTGTTTTTGCAAGTCATTGCGCCGGCCGCCCGCACCCTGGGGGTGCAATGGGAACAAGATCAACTGGACTTCAGCCAGGTCACCCTGGGCTTGCTGCGACTGCACCAGTTGTCGCACGAATTGGGCTATGCCTTTCGGGATGGCCCCCAAACTGCGGGCGTTCGCCGCCGCATCATGCTGGCCTGCGCCCCGGGTTCACAGCACCTGCTGGGTTTGACCATTGTCTCGGAGTTCTTCAGGAAAGAACGCTGGCAAGTCGTGGTGGAAATTTCCGCCACCGCACATGAACTGGCCCAGGCCATCTCGAATGAATGGTTTGAGGTGCTGGGTCTGTCAGTGGGCGTTGTGGAGCAATTGGAGGACCTGCCCGCCCTCATCCAAACCTTGCGTCAACACTCGCGCAACCCGGAGATGCGCGTGCTGTTGGGAGGGCCCGCATTCTTCACTCAAACGGTAGAGGCGACCCGTCTGGGGGCGGATGGAATTTCGCTGGATGCTGCAGAGGCTGTAGCGCTTGCGGTCAGGCTGATGGAGACCGCTGGCGGTTCAAGGTAGAGCAGGACAGTCAGCGTCTTTGCTCGGGTCGATGAGGGTGTCCAACCCACACCAGTGGGTGCAGGATCCGTGGGTGGGCGCAATCAATGCGCTTGCATCCTTCATTCATCACATCAGGTTGAAGCCTGATCATCGTGTTTCAACGCGCAGGTGTTGATCCCCAGCACGGTATAAGCACCGCAAAAACTCAATATCCCGGTGGCCAGCACGATCAGGCCCAGCCAACCCCAGGCCCCAATCTGCCCGGTTGCGGCCAATGCAACCAGGATCAGCCCAGCGATGATTCTCAACAAGCGGTCGATACCGCCGACATTTTTTTTCATGGTGTGCTCCTTATTCAGGTGAATAAACGCGTGATCCAACTTTGTCTTCCTGTGGTTGGTGTCATGTGCTCTCGGGAGCAAAAGCATCCCAAGCGGCAATCGACTCCGAGGCATACATGAGCGCAGGACCGCCGCCCATGTATACGCAGATAGCCAACATTTCCTCCAATTCTTCACGGGTGCAACCCAGCCGATGCAACGCCTTGACGTGAAAACCCACGCAGCCCGAGCAATGCTGGGTGATCCCAATGGCCAGTGCAATCAATTCCTTGTGCTTGGCCGATACCACTCCCTCGGCCATGGCCGCCTTGGCCAATTGACCAAAGCCTTGCATGGCCTCTGGCTGTGCCTTGCGTAAACTGGCCATGGACTGGCTAATATTTTGAACCAGGGCTTTGTGTTCGAATGTACTCATGGTGCCATTACTCCCAAGAAAGATGCGGGCAATAGTGACAAGGTGTCGTCTGTGGCTATCAGTTGCGGAACGTCCCCTGCACTCTTGGAAAACTCATTTCACGATGTCGGGTGTCAACTCCGATACAGCTTGAAAATGACTGAGATATATCTTTCCACTCAGATTGCTCAGAAAAGCGGTCGCTTGCAGCCGATCCATGACCGGACCCTTGACCTCGCTCAGATGCAGTCGCACGCCCGAGTCAGCCAGTCGCTGGTTGATTGCTTCGAGGCTATCCAGTGCGCTGGCATCGATGTCATTGATGGCTGAGCACTGAAGCACAAGATGCTGAAGTTGCAACCGCTCGGCCACCAGCGCATTGACCCGGTCCTCTAGGACACGGGCATTGGCAAAGTAGAGACTTTCGTCGACCCGCAAACTGGCCAGATGCGGGTTCACCTTCACTGGATGGCGCAACACATTGCGGAAATGCTCAGTGCCTGGCACCAGTCCGACTTCGGCGATATGCGGTCGACTGGTTTTGAAGAGATACAACAGCAGAGACAGGGCAACGCCAGCGACCAACCCCTCCTCGACGCCAATAGCCAGCGTCACCAGAAGGGTCGCCACCACCGCTGCGAAATCTGAACGCGAGTAGGCCCACGTGCTGCGCAGGATACTCATGTCAACCAAGGACAACACCGCCACCACAATGGTGGCAGAGAGGGTGGCTTGCGGTACAAAGTACAGTGCCGGCGTGAGCAGCAACGCCGCCACCAAGATGCCTACCGCGGTGAAAACCCCCGCTGCCGGCGTTTGTGCGCCGGCATCGAAGTTCACCACCGAGCGAGCAAAACCGCCTGTCACCGGAAATCCGCCCGTAAAAGAAGCGCCCAAGTTACTCGCCCCTAGCGCCACCAACTCTCGGTCAGGAACAATGCGCTGACGCCGCTTGGCCGCCAGTGTCTGCCCGACCGACACTGACTCCACAAAACCCACCACACTGATCAACAGCGCCGGCACAGTAAGTTCCTGCCACAGCGTCATGTCCCACTGCGGCCAGGTCAGGGGCGGCAAGCCCGCTGGCACATAGCCAACAATCTTGACACCAGCCAAATGCCATTCAAAAAACCAGGTGATAGCCGCTGTCACGGCAATGCCAGCCACTGGCCCCGCCTTGGCGAGCACATCGGCCAAACGTACAGGCAAGCCCCAAGACTGCAGCAAGGGTTTGAGCCCACGCCTGGCCCAAAACAGAAATGCCACGGTGGTCATTCCCATCCCGGCTGTGATGGGTTGGATGTGCCCCAGTTGCTGGATCACACTCCAAACCAACTCAAAGAAGTTGTGCCCCTCGGCCTTGATGCCCAAGATGACTTTGAACTGACCGGCGGCGATCAGCAGGGCTGAAGCGGTGATGAAGCCTGAGATCACGGGATGGCTCAAGAAGTTCGCCAGAAAACCCATCCGGAGCAAGCCCATGACCAACAGCATGGCACCTGACAAAAAAGCCAAGGTGATGGCCACGGACCAGTAGTGAGGTGAACCGACGGCTGCATGTTCACCGATGGCTGTGGCCGTCATGAGCGACACCACCGCCACAGGCCCCACGGCCAGGACTCGGCTGCTACCCAACATTGCATACATCAGCAAGGGGACAATACTGGCATACAGTCCCACCTCTGGCGGCAAACCTGCCAACGAGGCGTAGGCCAGGCTCTGGGGAATGAGCATGATGGTCACGATCAGCGCCGCCACCAGATCGCTGACCAGCGTGTCGCGATCGTACGGGCGAGCCCACTCAAGCATGGGCAGGAATGCGTCTAGGGCGCTGGCGCGAGCATCATTCATGGGTTCAAACGGCGATCAACGCGCGGCGACCCCTGCGATCCATCCACTCGAACACCAGCATGCCTGCCAGCATTGCCACCACAAACACCGCCGCTTTGGGCTGACCGGCCGCCATGCTCACAATGCCAGGGCCTGGACAAAACCCAGCCAGCCCCCAACCGGCGCCAAAGAGCAAGGCCCCCAGGATCAAGCGCTTGTCGATATCACTTGAGGTCGGCATGTGCAAGGCGCCGCCAAGGAAGTTATGGGTTCGTTTTTTGGCAGCGCCAAAGGCAAAAAAACCCACAGCGATCGCGCCACCCATGACCAAGGCCAGGGACGGATCCCACAACCCCGTCAGGTCAAGAAAACCGATCACCTTGCCGGGATCGGTCATGCCGGAAATCAGCAGGCCCCAGCCGAACAGCAGGCCCACAATAAACTCACTCAAACGATGTGTGGTGGTACGGGTCATGACCATGCCTTTCAAAACAGGTGACGCATCACATAGACCATGGCAAAGCCTGCCGCCATGAAGCTGCCGGTGGCCACCAAGGAGCGGGGCGACAGTCGGGACAGCCCACACACGCCATGACCACTGGTGCAGCCCGACCCCAGGCGCGTGCCGAAGCCCACCAGCAACCCCGCGATCACAACCAGCGCGTAACCCGCCTCAATACGCGGCGCACTCAGCAGATCGGACGGCACCACCCAAGCCAACGTGGCCGGCGCGGCCAGCATGCCCAGCATGAACGCCGCACGCCAGCCAGCGTCTGAACGCTTGAGCGTCAGCAACCCACCCAGAATGCCACTGATGCCCAGGATGCGGCCGTTGACCAAAATAAACAGCGCCGAGGCCAGGCCCAGCAAGATGCCACCGACCAGCGAGGCCCATGGCGTGAAATGGTTCCAATCGATCGTCATCAATAACTCCTCTGGTTGAAATGAATTCAGCTGTTTTGCTGGCAGGGCTCACTGCAAAAATGTTGGTACAAGGTCTGGATGACAGCCAAGGCCTGAGGGCTGTTCACGCTGTAGTAAATGCCCTTGCCTTCGCGTCGGGTGCTGACCAACTGCTCCTCTCTTAGCACGGTGAGCTGTTGCGACAAGGTGGGCTGTACGATGCCCAACATTTGCTCCAACTCGCCCACCCGCTTTTCCCCCTGTGACAACTGACACAGGATCATCAGACGGTCCGGGTTGGACAACACCTTCATCAAATTGCAGGCCCGGCTGGCGGCCTGTCGCATGTCGCTCAACTCGAATGTCATATCACTCATGCCTCACTCCTTTTGACGCTTTCACGCCAGATAGTCTATTGACAAACAATTTATTTGTCAATAGACTATTTAAAACGTAATCAAAGGAGTGCTCTTGAACACCGCAGCCCCCACCCCCGTCAAGCCCCAGGTTGAAGGCTTGTTTGACCCCGCCACCTGGACCGTGACCTACGTGGTGCACAACGGCCCCGGCTCTGCCTGCGCCATCATTGACTCTGTGCTGGACTACGACCCAAAGTCTGGCCGCACCCGAACCACGTCGGCCGACAAGGTGATTGAGTTCGTCAAGGGCCATCAACTGACCGTTGAGTGGATCCTGGAAACCCATGCCCATGCTGACCACTTGAGCGCTGCGCCCTACCTGAAAAAACACCTGGGCGGTCAGATAGCCATTGGAGACCAAATCACCCGCGTACAAAAAGTCTTCAAGGGCCTCTTCAACCTGGAACCCGAGTTCAAGTTGGACGGATCGCAGTTCGATGTGCTGCTCAAGGACGACGATTCGTTACAGATTGGCGCACTGACCGCCAAGGTATTGGCGGTACCCGGCCACACACCCGCTTGCGTGGCCTACCAGGTCGGCGATGCTGTGTTTGTGGGCGATACCCTGTTCATGCCCGACGTGGGCACAGCGCGCTGTGACTTCCCCGGTGGAGACGCCAAAAACCTCTACGCCTCGACCCGCAAGCTCTTGAGTCTGCCACCGCAGACCCGCTTGTTCATGTGCCACGACTATCCGCCCAACGATCGTCCCATCGCCTTCGAGACCACGGTGGCCGAGCAACGCGCCAAGAACATCCATGTGCATGATGGTGTGAGCGAGGCGCAGTTCGTCGACATGCGAACCAAACGCGACGCCACGCTGGAGATGCCCGTGTTGATCCTGCCAGCGGTACAAATTAACATCAGAGCCGGTGCAATGCCGCCCAAGGAGGCCAACGGTACAGCCTATGTGAAGATACCCATTAACGCGCTGTGAGGCGCTGCAACTAACGCGTGGAACGGCTCACGGCCCATGGGAAATTGGAAACCTGCGGTCAACCCCGACGACATGAACTATTTTTCTAAAAAACAAAAATAAACAAGGGTAAACACTGATAAAAATCCCCAAATTCCTCTAGCTATTTTAAATTTACCTCCATAGAATGCACTTTAATGCAGGAGAGCGGGTTCATTCCCCACCGAAGGCGCAAACTCCCATACACGCTCAGGTTCCGTACTGCACATGTTAAACAGCCGTCTGGAGAGACGTCGCCGCCACGGTGACGCACCGAAGGAGCAAACGATGCGCCGCAGGCCATCGTGAATCTCTCAGGTACCAAGGACAGGGGGAGCGGCAATCTGCACAGAGTATGTGTCGGGTTGCTATCTCCTGGATAGTTCCTGATCGATGCCTTGTGCAGAGCCCTCCTTCAAGGACTCACCATGCATGTCATCGTTCTCGGCAGCGGTTTGCTGGGCGTCAGCACCGCCTATTACCTGTCTCAACTCGGTCACCAGGTCAGCGTCGTCGACCGTCAAGCCACCCCGGCAGCAGAAACCAGTTTTGCCAACGGGGGGCAAATTTCTGTCAGCCACGCCGAACCTTGGGCCAACCCTGGTGCCCCGCTCAAGGTCCTGAAGTGGTTGGGCAAGGAAGATGCGCCGTTGTTGTTTCGCTTGCGCGCGGACCAGCGGCAGTGGCTGTGGGGCTTGCAATTCCTGCGGGAATGCACGCCGGCTCGCACGCGCCACAACATCGAGCAGATTGTCCGCTTGGGCACTTACAGCCGCGAGACGCTTCAGCAGTTGCGCACCAGCACCGGTCTGAATTACGACCAGCGCACGCAAGGCATCCTGCATTTCTACACCTCACCCCAAGAGTTCGAGAGCGCGTTGGCCCCCACCCAACAAATGCGTGAACTTGGCTGCGAGCGTCAACTCGTCAGCGCTGATGAGGCCGTCCGAATCGAGCCTGCCCTGGCCCATATTCGTCCGCAACTGGCTGGCGCCACCTACACCGCCGAAGACGAATCCGGGGATGCCAATCGCTTTGCCCGCGAGCTGGTCAAGCTGTGCGAAGCTGCAGGCGTTCGATTCCTGATGAGCCACACCATCACCGCCCTGCGCGAAGTGGGCGGAGAGATCGATCACGTCGAAGCCACTGATAGCGAGGGACGCTTCCAGCGCTTGCGTGCAGATGCTTATGTGTTGGCGATGGGTAGCCTGAGTCCCCTGTACGCAGCACCCTTGGGCATTCAACTGCCGATTTACCCGGCCAAAGGCTACTCGGTCACCATGCCCGTCAAGGACGCCTCGATGGCACACCAGGTCAGTCTCACCGACGACGAATACAAACTGGTGTTCTCGCGCCTCACCGGCCCTGGCGGCGATCGCCTGCGCATTGCAGGCACCGCGGAGTTCAATGGCTATGACCGTGACCTCAATCGTGTGCGATGCGAGGCCATTGTTCGGCGCGTGGAAGAACTCTTCCCCGGTGCAGGCCATACCGATCAAGCCAGCTTCTGGACCGGCTTGCGCCCAGCCACGCCCAGCAACGTGCCCATCATCGGCAAAAGCAAGATCCCCAACTTGTTCATGAACACAGGCCACGGCACGCTGGGATGGACCCATGCCTGCGGCTCTGGCAAATCAATCGCCCGCATCATCAGCGGTCTTCAACCCGAAGTGGATTTCGCCTTCACCGGCGTAACAGCCAGAACTTCTGGCGTCGTCAAACCCTCAACCTCAACCATTTAAACACCTAGGAGCTCCTCATGAATATCCAACGAATTTTCAAAGCGGCCGTGGCCCTGTGCGCAATTGTGACGATGGGTGGCCTGCACGCCCAGAGCTTTCCCAACAAAACCATCAGCCTGGTGGTCCCCTACCCCGCTGGCGGTCCCTCCGATTTCTTTGCCCGTAAGGTTCAGCCTGACGCGGCGGCCAAACTGGGGCAGACCATGATTGTGGACAACATTGGCGGTGCGGGTGGAACGATCGCACTCAATAAAGTGCTCAATGCGCCCGCTGATGGGCACACGGTGGCATTAGGCAGCCCGATGGAATTGGTCCTGGCTCCCATGGCCATCCAGGGCGTGAAATACAAAGCCGAAGATTTCAAATTGGTCGCGCAGTTTTCGAGCACGAGCACCATCCTGGCCGTCCGTACCTCCATGAACGTCAAGTCGGTCGATGATCTGATTGCCCTGGCCAAGAAGAATCCCGATCAGCCCTTGACCTATGGCAGCGTTGGTTATGGTTCTCTGTATCACTTGATCGGTGAAAAATTTGGACAGATCTCGAAAGCTCCCATGCTGCATGTGCCCTACAAAGGCATTGCGCCGTTGCTCTCAGATTTGATGGGTGGGCAAATCGACATGGCCTTCCTTCCCATGGCAGGCTCGATCCCGCAAACCATCCAGGATGGAAAAATCAAAGGGCTGGCTGTCACATCCAAAGCCCCGCATCCGCTGTTCAAACAGTTTCCGGCGCTGGCAGCGATGCCCGGCATGGAAAGCATGGAATTTGACGTGTGGGCCGGCGTACAAGTCCACAAAAACACGCCTGAAGACGTGGTGGCCTCTTTGAATAAAGCGTTTTATGCGGCCCTTGGCAACCCCGAGACGCGCAAAGCCTTTGAAGCCAGCGGCAACGTGGTCACGCCGGTGCGCAGCCCCATTGAGCTGGCCAAGCTGTATTCGTCGGAAATCGATCGTTACCGCGGCATTGCTCGCAGCATCGATCTTCAACCCCAGTAAGGCTCGTCAGCTTCAGGGGTGAATCCGCACCACGAGGATGGACTCCACCAGAGGATCCGAGGAGACAAGTCGGAACAGGACAGGGGCACTGGGTCACCAGTGCCCCTGTTCATTGGAGCGCCCGGGCCTGCCAAGTCACCCGTTTGTTACGATTGCGATGAACACGTCATTCGGCTAACCCATTCACCCAAGCTACAAGGACGCCTTGCACACGCTCATCGTCCGTCACGCTCGCCCGTGATGAACCCGCTGTGACCATTCAGCCTGACCTTGTCACCCAGCACCGTGATGTCCATGTCTTCAACGGGTATTCCACCCCCCACTCGATTGGCGGCGGTCCAAGCCGTTGCGGCCATCCGGGCTGATGATTACGCGACAACTCGCAATCATCTGACAGGCGCAGTCACCGGTCTTTCGCCTTATCTCACCCATGGTGTGTTGACACTTGCAGAGGTACTCGCTGAAATTCTGCGCCAACAGCCTCTTGCCGTTAATCACAAGCTGGTCTACGAGTTCGGCTGGCGCGAGTTCTTTCGACACGTGTGGTCCCATGAGGGTGATGGAATTTTTCAGTCGCTGCATTCAGGTCCGATGCCTGACTCGAGTTACTCACAAGAGCTTCCGCCAGATATTCAACAAGGCACAACAGGTGTGCCGGTGATTGACGAAGCCGTTCGGTCGCTTCACGCCAGCGGGACACTGCACAACCACGCACGCATGTGGCTGGCCAGTTATGTGGTGCATATGCGCCATGTGCACTGGCGTGCAGGCGCGGACTGGCTGGTTGCTCACCTGCTTGATGGGGACCTGGCCAGCAACCACCTGAGCTGGCAATGGGTCGCCGGCACAGGCAGCCACAAGCCCTATCTTTTCAATGCAGACAACGTTGAGCGCTTTGCCCCAACTCAGTGGCACAGTCCGGGCTCAGTGGTTGATCAATCCTACGAAGCCCTAGACGACCTGGCGCATGGCAGGCGTCCCATGCCAGCCGCGCGGCAACTATCCGCGACCCTGACACCTAAAGACACCGCGTCCTCAGTTGCCAACCCGGTGCTGACAACACCGCCAGAAGGTCTGCAAGTCGGCACAGCAGCCTCGATCCACCAGGACCAGATTCGGGGACGCGAGGTGTGGCTCGTCCATCCCTGGGCCTTGCGCGCGCCTCCAGCAGATGTACCCACTGATGCCGTCGTGATGGGCGTTTACTTACAGCAATTCCACGCTGCCTGGCCTTGGTCTGAGACTCGATGGCGCTGGGTGGATACTGCCATGCGTGAAGTGACCACACAACGCTACTTCATTGATGCTGCAGATCTTGCTGCATGCTTGGGCGGTGCCGTGCGAGTTCGCTCCGTGTCCGATCCTCATATCACAAGATGGCTTGAACCCTTTGCTCAACTGGATCCTGAACCTGCGCTATTCCCTGGAGTAGACAGGCGCTGCCAGAGTTTCTCTCAGTGGTGGACTCGCGCGACTCGCGGTTCTCGGCAGGCGGGGGAGTTACTTTGAAGTCAACAGTATTGCGGGCCTCCACGATCCGCATCAAGACGTAGCGTTGAAAGACAACTGAGCCTCTGTGCGAATGCACGTGTCTGTTAAACCGCTGTCGATGGATTGACATATCCACCGTTCACTCAATTGAGCGATGGTTTGTCCGATGGCACGCATCACAATTCGGTTCAGAATTTTTGTTCAAATGGATACCCCATGAAATCAAGTACCCGGTATAGCGATCAGCCCAGGCTCGTCCTTCCTTGATGATCAATCACCCCGTCGTCTCAGTGTCTTTCAAAGTGTCATCTGCCGTTTTGACTGAGAATCTCCATAGCCATGTGAACTAGCAACCAGAGGAAATCTGTTATCAATATCAACTGGTCTGATAGCTTGCCCCAGTTACAGCTGAGTTAGGGTGGAGAGACAATCCCAGCCATCTACTTAGCGCACAATCGGCGCGATGCTGCTGAACTGATCGGTCCACAAGCGCAAACCGGGTTGGTCTTGCGGTTCAGTGCGCAGAACCTGCCCCTGGCCGTCTCGAATCTCCCGGTCCACCGAGGGCAACTCGCTCAAGTAAACGCGGTCCTCGGTCAGGATGAAGTGCAAGTTCAAGCGCACATTTCGACTCTCGTCGACAGCTTGGTATTTGTGACGAAACCCCAAGCCCAGCAACTCGGTCTGCGCCTTCACGATGGGGTACAGGTTCAAATAGGCGTTGGTGATGTTGATGGCGATGAAGCCCCCCGGCTTGAGATGCGCGTGGTAAATCGCAAAGGCCTCTCGGGTCAGCAAATGGATCGGCACCGAACCACCCGTGAAAGCGTCCAGCACGATCACGTCATAGCGCTTGTCAGCCGGCAATTGTTCCATGCGCAAGCGCGCGTCACCCAGCATGATGTTTTGCTGGCCCGCCTTGCACTGGGCCAAATTGTCAAACCAGGTCTGGGCAATACGAACAGCCTGCGGGTTGATTTCGTAAAAATCGTAGGCATCCTCCGGGCGTGCGTAGTTGGCCAACGTTCCCGCGCCCAACCCGATCAGCGCCACGTCGACGCTGGAGCGTCGTGCCATCACCCACTGCAAGGTCTCGCCGATGCCGCTGTCACGGGCGTAATAGGTGGTGGGCACATGCCGCAACTCGGGTGCCAAAAATTGCTGACCATGGGTCACGCTGCCACTGTAAAAAACCCGATCGTCCCGTTCGGGGCTCTGTGGGAATCGGCGCTCTTTCACGGCCACCGTGCCATAGAAATTTCGTACCTGGTCCAGCATCACCTCGACACGCCCGTCTTGGGGTTGGGCTTGCCAATGCCAGTTATTCTTCATGGCCCACAACAGCGTCAACATGCACATCGCGCCCGCGACTTGCGGCCATCCCACACCATGTTGGCCGTCGTTTCGCCTGCTTCGCGCCAGCACCATGATGGCCAGCACTGCCGAGATCGCCAAGGCCAACTGCCATTCATGATAGTCATTGAACCAAGGCGTTGCCACCAACGTCACGAACAGGCCGCCACACGCGCCACCCAACGACATGCAGAGATAGAACTCGGTCAGCCGGTTCGGCTCGACCGGCCGGCGCCGGTATAGCTCACCGTGGCACAGCATGCACAAAACGAAAATGAGCGCGTAATGCAACCAACGCACCTCGTTGACCCCATAGTCCCAGACAAATCCTAACCATCTGGGGATATCGCTGTAACCGGCAGTGAGCAGAATCAGAACCAGGGCAGCAGCCGCGAACCAGCCTGGCCGATACCACCTGGGGTGATCGAAGGTCAGAATAAACGTCAACAGATACAAGCCCAGCGTCGATATCCACAGCCTGGGCTCGGGGGCTACATCGTGGCTGATCTGATCGGTGGCCGCGATGAACACCAACGAAGCCAAGGCCGGCAACCCCACCCAAGACAAACGTTGCCACACCGACGCTGAAGACTGGATCGGCTGAACCGAAGCGGCGCTGTCCGGCGTAATTGGGTTCGCAGCATCTTGCCACGCGCCCCACGCCAGCGGCGCGCATAGCAAGGCAAACACCCCAAACCCCCACGTCCACAAGCGGCCCATGGCCTCTTGCTCGAGCCAAGGCTCCAGCACGTAAGGAAATGTCAACAAGGCCAAAAAAGAACCCACGTTGGAGAGCGCGTACAGTCGATACACCGACTGCGCATGGGGCGTTCGTGTGAACCAATGTTGTACCAAGGGGCCGGTGGTGGCCAAACAAAAATAAGGCAAGCCCACGCTGGCGCCCAAAATGACCAGCAACTGGATCACCGGCGAGTCGGGGTTGGCGGGCCGCCAATGGGCGTCGGGTAACACCTGGGTCGACAACAAGGCTGCGGCGAACAGCAAGGCCAGATGAATTCGGGCCTGCGCTCGGCGCTCGAACCAACGGGCAAGAGCGTGCGAGTACAAATAGCCCAAACACAACAGGCTTTGAAAGAACAGCATGGCAGTGGTCCACACCGCCGGGCTGCCGCCGAACCAAGGCAGGATCTGCTTACTCAGCAGCGGCTGCACTTGAAACAACAAAAATGCGCTGGTGAAAATCGTCAGGGCAAAGGGCAGAAAACCCCATGCCGAGGCTGTGGGCCGGGTCATCACATCATGCAGCCTTCAAGCTTCTTTCGCGCCAATTCAATGCCACCAATGCCACCGCCCCACTGGCCATTAGCCACAACGAGACGTGAATGGCTTTCTGGCTGATGGCATAAGTGATGCTTGAATAGGTGAGCCATACGCAGGCGCCGGCAAAAATCAGGGGCAGTAGCGGGTACAGGGGCACCGTGAAGGGCCGCTCGGTTTGACCATCGGTTTGGCGCAGCCACAGCACCGCCAAGCTGACCAAGAACAAAAAGCCCCAAAATACGGGCGCGGTGAACTCCACCATGGCGGAAAAACCATCAGCCTCCTGGGTGCCTAAACCGATCAAGGCCACGCTGATCAAGCCCTGAATCCAAAATCCCGCTGTCGGGCTGCCACTGTCCCGTTGCCAATAGCCCAATGTTCTCAACGGACTCCAGTCTTGGCCTAATGCGAAATTGCTTCGAGCCCCGACGATCATGGTCGCGTTGATACTGGTTAGCGCCGCGATCGCGACAAAAAGACCCAAGGCCTTATGAGCCCATGGTCCCAATGACAAAGCCACCAGGTCCGAAGCGGCCGTCTTGCTCTGGCTCAGACCTTGCAGCCCCAGACCCAACAACAGGGCCAGGTTGACCAACAAATAGATCAGCGTCAGTATGACCATGCTCACCACAATGACCCAGGCCATGGTGCGCGGCCCACCCCGCACTTCGGCCGACACATAGGCCGATTCGTTCCACCCGCCAAACGTCAACAGCACGAACACCAGACACAACCCCCATTGCGCTGGCGCCGGCGCCTGGACAAACCATTCCAAAGCGCCCGATTTGGGGGCCTCAGCCATGAAACCAGCGCACACCACGGCCAAAAGCCCGAGCACCTCGACCACAGTGAGTACCCCCTGCAGGCGAGCCGATGCATTCAGACCCACCAGGTTGATCGCCGTGAGCGTCAACACCACCGCCAAGGCCCACCAAGCGTTGGACCACGCGCCCAGGCTCAGCAAAGAGCTCATGTAATCCCCAAATACGAAGGCCAACAAGGCGATCGAACCGGGGTTGATCACGATGGCTTTCGACCACGCGTACATGAAAGACAAATTGCGTCCAAAAGCACGGTGCAAAAAATGATAGTCACCGCCCGCGTGCGGATATGCTGTGCACAACTCGGCGTAACACAAAGCCCCGCAAATGGAGATCAAGGCACCTGCCAGCCATAGCACCAAAGCCCAGCCCGCGTCACCGCTGATACCAGCCACCAACGCGGGCGTCTTGAAAATTCCGGCCCCCACCACGATGCCCACGATCAGCATCACAGCGGCCAGTGGGTGCAACAAACGCAGTGGTTGAGTCGTCTGCATGGCAGTTGAATTCATGAAAAACAAAAGTCACATGGGGTTGATCAGCGCTTGCGAGCTTGTACGGGGGTCAACAACCCGCCTGGCGAAGTCACCATCCCTGTGATGAGAGATCCCGACACCTTGCCAGAAAAACGATGCACTTCGCGCTCGGGCGTCATAATAAATTGGAAATGGAGTTCTTCGCCCGAAAGACGAGCCCCCAGCATGGGCATGTTGGACGCACCTCGGGTAAGCGTGCCGCCGATCTTTTGCAAGACTTGTTGAAAGTTCAGGCGCACGGGGCCACCCTCCATCCCAGTCATCATCCACTCTCCCTCGACCGAGGCTGGCACCACCCACAAGTAGCCCCGAGCGCTTTCATGCGCCATGGTCTCGTCGGCCTCCCAGTCGCCCATGGTGAAGGCATGCGAGACCACGCGCGTACCCGGCTTCATGCGCAACAGAGTGGGCCGTAAACGCAAGTTCAAATCAGGCAAGAGATACAGGGTCACCACCGTGGCCGATGAGAAATCTTCCTTGAAGATGTCCCCTGTGATGATGCGCACTTTATCGCTGACCCCGGCCTCTTGAACCATGCGACGGGCGTAGTCGGCCATTTGCGGGTTGTATTCAATGCCAACCGACTGCGCGCCTAGTTCCTTGGCAGCGGTGATGGCGATGATCCCGTCACCAGCACCCAAGTCAAACAAGCGATCGCTGGATGTCACCTTGGCCGCCGCCAACATTTTGTCAATGAGCCCTTTGGGGGTAGGAATCCATATCACATCCTTGCCCGATTGGCCGCGCTCGGGGACATAAGCCTTGTCGGCCAATGCCGGTCTAAGGCCAGCCAAACCAAGCACCATGCAAACACCTAGGGAGACAAAGGGCCGCACCCATGAAAGTAGCGTCATTGGTATTCTCTTTGAAGGTTGAAAAAATTCTCGGTGTCTATGCAGCGAATGTGCAGAATATGCACACGCTTAATCCAGAGAATATGGGATTTATAACTGCATCCACCCCCTTCTCAGGCAATAACCTTACGACTCGGCGTACGAAAAAACCCTGATAGTCGGACAGCACTTCGGCAACCTGGGTTCGCCGCGATCAACCTGACCCGTCGGTTGGCAGGGAAGTTTGTTTCACCGAGTACCTGCAGCGCGGCTTATGCACGTGGGCTACTTTGTCGTCTGTTCTAATCATAAAGTTCTGACAGATGCAGGCTCGATATTCAAGGAGAACATGATTTATTCAATGGGTGTTGCCTCCATCGTTGCAGTCGCAACCTTGCTAGGCCTTTGGACTCCTGATTGGGACAGGGCTGGGCTTGAGAAAAAATACGAGACCCCTGATACCCAATTTGCAGTGATCCAAGGACAACGCGTTCACTTCCAAGACTCGGGGCCCAAAGAAGCCCCCGTGCTGTTGATGCTGCACGGTTTTGGCTCCAGCCTGCAAACCTGGGACGCCTGGGCCGATTCACTTCAGAAGCACTACCGGGTGATATGTCTTGATTTGCCTGGATTTGGCTTGTCAGGTGCTAGCCCGAAGAATGCCTACTCTGAGGTAGATGATGTGCAATTTATTGAGAATTTTGTCACGGCAATGAGCATCCCGGAGTTCAGTTTGATAGGCCATTCCATGGGGGGGAAAATTGCCTGGAATGTGGCAGCCGCGAACCCGTCCAAGGTCAAACGGCTAATTTTGATAGCGCCTGATGGTTATGCCGATCCAGAAGACATCGGCGCCAAGCCCTATGTGATACCCATGCTCATGCAAGTCATGAAGTACAGCTTGCCCAAATTTTTCGTCAGGAAATCACTGGAGCCAGCGTTCTACGATGGCAAGGCGTTAACTGAGGATTTGCTGACGCGTTATCACGATTTTCTCAGAGCGCCGGGGGTACGGCAGGCGATCATCGATCGAGCTAACCAAACGATCAACACAGACCCTGTTGCCAGATTAAAGAATATCACCGCCTCAACTTTGCTCTTATGGGGCGATTCCGATCGAATGATCCCCCCGGACAACGCAACGCGGTATGCGAATGTTTTGACCACTTCCACCACCGTCGTTTTGCCCAAGCAGGGACATCTCTTGCAAGAGGAACGGCCCCAGGAGGGTCTGGCGAAAGTGCTCGCGTTTTTAAGCCCTGATCGATAGCACATGACTCTGCCGCTAAGGTGCCAAAGAATTAGAGATGTGATGCCAACCACGCCTCAACAATGAATTGATT
>Ga0255087_1000036_pt1 | contig 57246 bp, 47 predicted proteins | sample Colum_Miss_RepA__FD_188561 | JGI IMG/M metagenome (GOLD analysis project Ga0255087, IMG submission 188561) | Freshwater microbial communities from Columbia River, Oregon, United States - Colum_Miss_RepA_8d | ecosystem: Environmental > Aquatic > Freshwater > River | place: USA: Oregon | collected...
TCCCCAACTGCACCAGATCCGCCGTCTCCAGCGCACCCAACTGCTCCGACGTCAGGCCTCGTGCCTGCACCGAGCCCAGTGCCCTGGCCTGACCCGTCGTCAGCGCCACCACCTGCTCCGTCGTCAAGCCTGCTATGGCATCCGATCGCAACGCAGAGATAGCACTGGATCCCAGCAGGACCAGGTTACTCGTCTGGATGGCACGTAACTGCGCAGAGCCCAAGCCTTGCGCTTGGGCACTCGCCAAGCTGACTGCTTGGCTGGAAGTCAAGGCTGCCACTTGATTCGTCGTCAACGCACCAAACTGTGACGAACTCAACCCCCTGAGCGCGTCCGTAGTCAGAGCGCTGAATGCATCCGTGCTCAGCGCCTGCAGGTTATCCGTGCTTAGCGCACTCAGCTGCACCGCCTTTAGCCCCGCTCCCTCGTCCGAACCCAACCCAGCCAGCTGATCCGTTGTCAGCGACTGAATCTGCCGGGCCGTCAAGGCCCCCACTTGTGTGGACGTCAACCCCTTCATCTGGCCACTGTTCAGAGTCGAAAGCGCTACCGTGCCCAGGGATGCCACCACGGTGGTGCTCAAACCGCCCAGATCCTGCGACTCTAAGGCATTCACCTGTATGGAACTCAAGCCACCTACCTGTGTCACAGAGAGGCTCGCTGCCTGTGCCGACGTCAACGCTTTCAGCTGCGCAGTCATCAACGCACCAAACTGCGTTGTGCTCAGTCCTTTGAGCGCATCTGCTGTTAATGCACCAAAAGCATCCGTACTCAACGCTTTTAAATTCGTTGTACTCAATGCACTCAGTTGAGTGGACTTCAGGCCAGAACCTTCGTCCGACCCCAACGCCCCCAGCTGATCCGTCGTCAGCGACTGAATCTGCTGCGTCGTCAACGATCCCACTTGCGTGGACGTCAGTCCACCCAACTGGCCATCATCCAGACCCGCCAGTGCCGCCGTCCCCAAAGACGCCACCACCGTCGTGCTCAAACTGCCCAGATCCTGCGACTCCAGCGAATCCACCTGCGCAGAACTCAATCCACTCACTTGCGCCGTCACCAGGCTCGCCGCCTGGCCCGTCGTCAATGACTGCAACTGATCCGTCGTCAACGATCCAAACTGCGCCGCGCTCAAGCCGCGCAGCGCACCCGTCGTCAACGCACTCACCGCCTGCGTGCCCAATGCCTGCAGGCTATCCGTGCTCAGCGCGCCCAGCTGCGCAGACCTCAGCCCCGCCACCTCGTCCGACCCCAATGCGGCCATCTGAGCCGTGGTCAGCGCCGTCAGCTGCTGAGTCGTCAGCATTCCGATCTGACTGCTGGTCAACCCCGTGATGTCGGCGCTTGCAATCGCCCTGATGGACTCGGTTTTCAGAGCTCCCACCGCGGACGTGCTGAGGCCGCCCAAAGTGGCGGCCTTCAAACCACTGGCTTGCGAAGAAGACAGCGTCCCCACAAACTGCGACCCCAGGGTTGCCAACATGCCTGCGCTCAACGCATTGACATCCTCGGCATCCAGCGCCCTGATCTGAGTTGAATCCAGCGACCTTAGCTGCGTGGATTGCAGTTGCATCACCTGACTGCTGACCAGTGACTTGATCAACGTCGTGTCGAGGGCGCGAAGTTGAGCCGTGCCGAGCGCCATCACCACGCTGGTATCCAGCTGAGACACCTGAGAGGAAGACAGGCCGGAGACAAAGCTAGTCGACAGAGCCCTGACCGTTGCAGAGCCCGCTACCAGAGATGTCGAGGGCAACAGTGAGGCTTGAGTGGATCGCAAGCCAGCCAACTGGCTGGTGGCCAGCGTACTCAGGACAGACGTCCCGAGACTGGTGAATGCCGTGCTACTCAGCGCCCCCACTTGGTTGGAGCCCAAGGTGGCCACACCGATGGCTGCCACCTGAGCCGAACCGAGCGCTGACACCTGGGCCGTGCTCAGTGCCTGTATCTGTGACTTGCCAAGTGCCGCCACAAACGAGGAAGTCAGCAGAGACAACTGCTGACTCGCGATCGATGTCGGGTCAATGTTGCGAAGTGCCAGCAGTTGGGTAGAGCTGAGGCTGTTAATCTGCGTCGTCGAGAATTTTCCAATATCGCTGCCGAGTTGGAGCAATCGACTGGTGGTCAAGAATGCAACGGCCTTATCAGACGATAAGGATTGCACTTGCGTGGATGTCAGAGCCGAGACGAATGCCGTACTCAGGGATTGCAACGATGTGCTGTCCACGGCATTCACATCAGCCCCATCCAATGCGGCCACTTGACTCGAACCGAGCGAGTTCAGTTGCGACACCTGCAAAGCCGAGACCTGCGTGGCATCCATCGCCTTGACACCCGCCGTGCTGAGACTACCCAACTGGCCCACACTCAGTGAGGCCATCACGGTACTGTTCAACGCTGCGATCTGACTTGCACCCAGACCAGACAAAACGCCGGTTGAAAAATACTTGATCGATTCGGCATTCAGTCCTGCAATAGCCGAGGTACTCAGCAAAGACGCCTGAGCCGAGCTGAGACCCGGCAGTTGCGAGTAACCTAATGTCTGCAGAACCTCAGTGCCCAGACTCAGGAAATTGGAACTATTCAGGGCCCCGACTTGCGTTTGACCGAATGCGGATAACTCGATAGCCGAGAACTGCTCTGCCGTGAGCGACTGGACCTGAGCGGTCGACAGTGCCCCCACCTGGGTTCCGGACAGCTGAGACATCAGCGTCGTGGTCAACTCCCTGAACTGGGCGGTCGTCAAGGCTCGAAGATCCGCCCCATCAATGGATTGCAACTGAGCCGACGTGAGTGACTGCAAATCAGCCGCGCTGAGCGAGGCTACCTGACTGGAGCTCAACCCTTGCAATTGGGAACCGTTCAATCGCTGTAGCGTCGCACTTTGAAGTCCCGCCACCTGAACGTCTGTCAGATCGTTGACCTGGATGGAGAGCAGCTGTGTCGAGGACAGACTGTCGATTTGACCTGCCGAGAAATTGGCTAGCACCGATCCCGTCTGAGACAGACGTGCAGGCGTGAGAATCGTCGCGGCGGTGCTCGTGCTCAACCCTTGGACCTGCGTTGATGTCAATGAGGTCAGCAGAGTCGCACTCAAGGACTGCAATGCCGTACTGCTCAAAGCATTGAGGCTGGCCACTTGAAGTGCCTTGACCTGGTCGCCTGACAACGCATTGATCTGTGTGGGTTGCAATGCGGTCAACTGGCCCGTACCCAACCCTGCCACGGCAGCGGAGGAAAGCGCGCGGATCTGGTCGTTTGTCAGGGACGCGATGAATGCACTGTTGAGGCCGGACACCTGACTGGAGCTGAATCCCGATACTACGCCCACCGAAAGAGAACGCTGCGCTGTCGTCGACAGTGCGTTCAGTGCCTGCGTGGTCAGCAGGGTTGCCTGTGTTGATTTGAGTCCACTCAGCTGAGTAGTGGAGAGCTGTGTCAATACAGAGGTCCCCAGACTCTGGAAGTTGGTACTCGAGAGTGCCCCCACTTGCGTGCTGACCAGCGAGGCCAACTCCAGTGCGGAGAACTGTGAGGACCCCAACTCCTGAACTTGGGTGGTAGTCAGACTTCCTACCTGAGCTTGACTCAGATAGCCCATCAAGCCTGAACCTAACTGACGTACCTGTGTTGTCGTCAGGGACCGCCAGTCCCCGCCGTCTATCGACTGGACCTGGGTCGAACTCAGCTGCTCGAAATCGGCTGAACTCAGTGCGGCCACCTGCGCGGCACTCAGGGCGCGCAGTTGCTCAGAACTCAAACGTTGCACGGTACTGGTTTCCAACCCCGCCACCTGGCCGGTGGTCAGATTGGCAACCTGTAGGGCCTGAATCTGAGCCGTCCCCAGACTGTCAACTTGTACAGCTGCAAACTTGCCCAAATCTGCACCGATTTGCGCCAGCCGTGTTGTCGTCAGGAGGGTGGCCGCGGTCGACGTGGTCAGGCCCTGAACCTGCTGGGCACTGAGGGCCGAGACAAAAGCATTGCTCAGCGATTGCAGCGAAGTACTGCCCAAGGCATTGATTACCGACGGATTCAGCGACTGCACCTGATCCGGCGTCAGGGAAGCCAGTTGGGCTGTTGTCAGTGCGGTGAATTGACTGCTGCTGAGCGTGGCGACAAAGTTGCTGACCACTTGGCTGAGTTTCTCCGCTGCAATTGAACGCAGTTGGTCAGAGCCCAGCACCGAAATATCAGCTGACTCCATGGCACTCAGCTGTTTGGCAGACAGCCCAGCAATGAAGCTTTGCGCGATATCCTTGAACTGATCAGTCGTGAGCGCCTGAATCTGATCGGTCCCCAACACACGGACTTGGCCACTCGTCATGGACATCAACTGCGAGGACTGCAGAGCCTGGAAGTCGTTGGTCTCGATCTTGGCAACTTGGGAATGGTCAAGGCCCGCCACTTGTTCAGTCGTGAGGATACGAATCTGCTCCTCGATCAACCCCATGACCTGCTGCACCGTCAAGAGCCGAAGCTCGGCCACCTCGATGTCTTTGACAGTGGACGTACTGAGGTCCTTGACGCTGGAAGAAGCAATACCCCTGATTTGCGCTGAATTCAGCGCATTGATCTGTGTTGCTTTGAGAGCAGAGACCTGGGCAGACCCCAGTTTGCCAATTTGCTCAGTCGACAAGCCCTTGACCGCCAAGGTCGTGAAGCTCTGGATCTGGTCCGCCTTGAGGTAAGGGACCTGGGTGGTGGCGAAGTAAGAAACCTGGGAACTGGAAAGGGCAGCTATCTGAGTAGTACTAAAGGCCTGAAGAGCCGTCGAGGTCAGCCTCTGGATCTGGGTCGATGTGAATCCACCAACAGCCGTGGAACTCAGTTGGGTGACCTGAAGTGTCGTTAAATTGACAACATCAGTGGACGACAGGGTGCCCACAGCACCGGGGCTGAAGCCTGACAAGTCCGTTGTAAGTTGAATTCCCATATGTGCCGCCGAGTTCTGAGGAGGATATCAAGACCTCCCCATGCAAAATTCAGTCCAGGCGAAACATTCGCCCGTCTTGGAATCGGCGTCTGGGAATATTTCTTGAGGCTTTACGGCCATTCAGGCAAAAAAAAACCTGGGTGAACCCAGGTTTTTATGAATTCTAAAGAATTACTTTAGGAGAGACAGAACCGATTGAGCAGACTGGTTCGCTTGAGCCAGCATGGCCGTGGCTGCCTGTTGAACAATCTGCGCCTTGGCCAAGTTGGTGGTTTCTGTCGCGTAATCGGCGTCCAGGATTCGGCTACGCGATTCAGAGGTATTGCGCGACACATCGGTCAGGTTCGAGATCGCCGAATCCAGACGGTTCTGCAAAGCACCCAAACGAGATTGCGAGAAGTTCACCGAATCGAGTGCTGCGTCGAGCGCGCCCAGGGCGGCGGCGGCACCCTCCTGGGTGGAGATGTCCACGTCACTAACCTTGAAGCCGTCGCTCTCGCCGCCGAAGGTGCCCTGCTGGAAGCCCAGCGCGTCGAAGTTCTCGCTGCCCTCGGCGCCGGCGGTGACGGTAAACTGCTTGTCAGAAACGAGTGAAATGCGGGCGTAGGTCGTGACAGCAGTAGCGGCAGTCGCGCTTCCTGCGATTGAGGTGCTAGCGGCAGCCAAACCCAGCGCATCGAAACCAGCCGCCAACGAGGTGGCCATCGAGATGTTGCGGCCATCCGCAGCGGTGAAGGTCAGCCCGCGGCCGTTGTCCGTCACCACCACGCCCGTCTGTCCGGAGTAGGCGTTGATAGCATCAGCCAGGTCTTGCGACGTGTAGGGGGTGGTGGTGCCGTCGAAGTCTGCCAGGTCAATCTCAATGCCGTTGAGGAAGAAGCTCTCAGAACTCAGGTCTTGGGTGCCGTCAAAATCGGAGCCGATCACGACGTTTTGATTGACGACTGCGCTGACCCCCGTCTCGGCCGTTGACTTGTTGATGGCGGCGGCAATAGCGATAGCACTCCCGGAACGCACGCCACTGTCAGAGCCCGCGGTGGTGTCTGAGGACTTGTCGCTGGCGGGGTCGGCGCCAGAAATGGCCACACCGTTGATTTTCAAGGTACCTGAGCCAAAGACAGGGGGAGCTGCGTCAGAAGCCTCGCGTGCCTTGGTGGTCATGACGCTGGTGTTGGCCTCGTAGCTGCCCACCGCAAGGCCTGCGCGCGTGACGTCCCCGGTTGAGCTGCTGGAGATCACGATCGGACCGCCGTCGATGCTCTGGAGGCTAAAAGAGCCACTCTTGGTCCCCTCGGTGAGGCCGGTTTGAGCAGAGGTGAGACCGGTCAAGTCGACCGTGATGTTGCGGCCGTCAGCTGCCTTCAGCACGATACCGTTGAAGTTGTCACCACTGTCGACGGCAGTCACGCCAGTCTGAGCCGATACGGCATTGATAGCCAACACGACGTTGGTACGTGACACGCCAGGGTCGGCCACCACGTTGACATCCTCGATCAAGACGCCGTTAATGGTAATGTCGCCAGTGCCCGGGGTCGGGTTTGGCGCGTCCATCACCGTGCCCGCCATGTAGGTCTCATTGACCACGGCCTTGACACGTGACGTGTCGCTGACGGCGTTGATGGCTGCCGCCTTGGCGATGGCACTCATCTCCTTGTTCTCAAAGGAAAGTTGATCGGACGCTGCGAGTGAGGACTCGATGTTGACACCGTTGATGATCAAGTCGCCACTCTGGAGTTGACTCATGTCATCGGTCAGGGCAACGTCGGTGTAGTTGCCTTGAGGCGAAGACGTCAGAGAAGGACGCGAACCCACACCCAGGTTGGAGGTGTTCACCGAATCGAGTTGCAGGTTCATGGTCTGACCAAACTCGGAACCCGTCTGAAGAACCAGATTAGAAGCGCTGCCATCAAGCAACTTGATGCCGTTGAAGCTGGTACGTGCGGCGATGTTGTTGATTTCCTGCTTCAGCTGCTCGATCTCCAACTGACTGCCCTTACGAGCGAGAGTAGAAGAGGTTCCGTTGGCCGACTGCACGGCCAGTTCACGCATGCGCTGCAACATGCCGTTGATCGAAGACATGGCACCTTCAGCGGTTTGCGCCAGGGACAGTCCATCGTTGGCGTTGCGGATAGCGACCGCCAGACCACGGATGTCGGCCGTCATTTTGTTGGTGATGGCCAGGCCCGCAGCGTCGTCCTTGGCGCTGTTGATACGCATACCGGTCGACAGTCGCTGCATCGCCAGCGACATCTTGTTGTTCACGGCGTTCAGTGAACCCTGAGCCGTCAACGCCTTGACGTTTGTATTAATGACAGATGACATTTAAGTTTCTCCTGAGAGTTCCTACACCGTGAAGTGATGGGGTTGTGAAGTTTCGATGGTTAGTGATTCGGTGCCAGAATTTTTTTCTTTAGCGACCAGTAAAAAGAACTTGCCTAAACAAGCTTGTTGATGAACACCGAGCGGAAGCGCTCAATGTCGTGGGCGGTCTTGACCGCCTCCTCGTTGGGGATCTGGCGAATGACTTCCCCGGTGGACACGTTCTTCACGACGACGACGGGACCACCCACCGCCTTGTCGACAGAAAAGCTGAGGCCTCGGCCTCCGTCCTTGACCGCCTCGTTCATCTTGACGATGGCCTCCTGGAGTTGGGCCTTGAGCTTCTGGACGTCTACCTGGATCTCGGCCTTGGGGATCGGCGGTAACTCCACCTTGGGCACCGACACCTCCGGCGACTTGGCCACAGCCGGCGCACGCGGGGCTTCAGCCCGGACAGGCGGGGCTGCTGGCACGGGGGCCTTTGAACTGGGGACCGGAGGGGGTCCCGCGCTGATGGGGGGAGTAGACATGTACCTGGCTCCAAAAAATACAGGGGGTGACCCCCGCCATTTAGCTGATCAGAACAGGTATCGGTACCAGGCTGATTTTCTTGAGCCCGAAACTAAAAATTTTTTTGAGAACTTTAGTTATTGGTATAGACGGACATCATGCCCTCAAAGGTGGACTTCAGGCTCGTCTTTTGTGTGTTGGTCTGGCCGACAAGCGAGTCCATGGACGCGAGTTGCTTCTGGTAGCGAACCAGGAGGGCGTCCATGCGGGTCTGGAGCTTGGTCAGATCCTGCTGGTACCTGGAGTTCTGGGTGTTCGCGTTCTCGGTGGCGGACATGATGGGGCCGCCGTTGGAGGCCGTGTCCAGCAGCTTGCCGAGCTTCCTGACCGCGTCCCCCGCAAAGCCGGCCGGGGCCGTGCTGTAGGCGCTCAGGTTGTCGAAGTTGCCGGTGAGGCTCTTTACGACGTCGGTGTAGTTGGCCTGGATCGTGGTCTCGAAGGTGGCACTGTCGAACGACATGACCCCCTTCTCGTCGATCTTGATACCCATCTGCCAGAAGGCGCTGACCGTCGTGCCGGGTGTGGACGAGTTGCCCTGGAACATGGCGCGGAGTTGCTGCCGGACTGAGCGCACGATGGAGTCGCCCACGAGCGTTGCGCCGTAGGTGTCGAGCGTGGACTTGGGGTCAGAGACCTGGTTCAGGATGTCCGACGTGTCGTTGAACGAGGTCACCAGGTCCGTCATCTTGGTCTTGAACGAGGTCGTGTCCAGACCGATGTCCAGGCTGGCCGGCACGGGGGAGTCTCCCGCCGGTGTGGTCGACTTGAGGTTGAGCGTGACGCCGGTGATGGCGTCGGTCACCGTGTTGGTGCTGCGGGACATGGCCACACCGTCGACCACCAGTTCCGCATCGGCGGCTGTCGAGATGCTGGTAAAGCCCAGGCTGTTGCCTGCACTGGCGGTGCTGCTGATGGCAAACGCCTGGTCCTTTCCCGTCGTGCTGCTCACCACCAGGCGGTAGGGCGTGCCCGCCTCGCCCGTGTTGACCACCTGGGCCGTGAGGCCAAGTTTCTTGTCATTGATCGCGCGGGCCAGTCCCGCGGGAGTGAGCTCGTAGGTGTTGGTCAGCAGCACAGGGTTCGAGACGGCCCGTCCGCTGGCCGACCAGAACTGAAGTTGGCCGTTGGCCACAGACACCGAGAGGTCGTTCTTGCCGTCCTGGCTGCGAAGTTGCAACTGCAGGTTCGCGGCCAACGACTCGAGCGTGGTGGCGTTGGGCGACGGCAGAATAGTGAAGTTGGTCCCGTCCACGGTCAGCCCAAAACCGCGGAAGTCCTTGGTCGTGGGGTTGCTGGTGGCAAAGGACGCGCCGCTGAGCGTCGTGGCTGAGAGCATGGGCCCAGACACGGTCTTGCCTGAGGCGGAGGAGACGCTGAGCGAAGAAGTGCCCGAGGCACTCACCGAGATGTCGTCGGTTCCTATCAACAGTCGCAACTGCCTCTGTACCTCAGTCGCCAGGTTGGGCAGGGTCGACGCTGCTGGGTCGATAGGATTGATCGAGACGGTCTTGACCGCTCCATCGATCGTGACCGTGAACGACTTGAAATTGGAGACCAGCGGCGTAGACCCGAGGGAGATGCCCGACAGGGTGGCGCCCGACGAACTACCCGTCTTGACACCAGCAGCCACGGCACTGGCGGTTCCGCCCGACAGGCCCACGGGCGGCGTCATGTCCACCACGTTGGTCAACAATTGGGGGATTGCGAAGGTCTTGCCAGCGGAGGACTTGAAGTAGAGGCTGAAGTTTCCGGCATTGCTCACAGCCTCGACCGTGACGTCAGCGTCCGTCTTTTGAATCTCGGTCTGGATATTTGTGGCCAAGGCACTCGCCGTGGCTGCGGTGGGTCCGAGGGAAAAGCTTCGGGTGACGCCGTTGATGACCACGCTGAAGGACTTGAAATCGTCGGCAGCCGGTGTCGTCCCAAATTTGATGCCGTCCAAGTGAACGCCACTCTCCGCGGCTGTGAATGCGGCACCGTAAACTGCCTCCGCGCTGGCGGAGGTGAAGTTAAGTTGATTAGAGTTGGTCGCGTCAAGGGTGACCGTGAAGTCGTTCAGCCCAGACTCCGTGCGCAGCTTGGTCTGCAGGTCGCTGGCCAGGTCGGCCAACGATGTCAGTCCCTTGCTGGGCGTGACCTGGACCACCGTGGGGCCCACCGCACCCGGCGGATCCACCATGATTGAAAAGTTGGAGAAGTCACTTCCCCCACCGAGACCAATGCCCGACACAGAAGCCACGCGCTGTGAGCCCAGGGATGCCTGGCCCACATCGGACGACATACCAATAGAAACGCCAACCGCCGCCGCGTCCGGTGTCAGTAAAGCATTCTCGACGGTGCCACCCTCTGAGTCCTTGAGGTACAGACGGAAGTCACTGGCCGTGCCGACCGCCGACACGAAGTAACGCTGAAGTCCCCCCGTGCCGCGTGGCAACTGGTCCTCGATGCTCTGGGCGAGCACGGCCGGGTCGGCCGGGTCCGCGGGATTGACGCCGACGGGGGGAAGAGCGACCGAGGTGGCTTGGCCGTCGAGGTCTACCGAGAAGTTGGTGAAGTCACCGGCCAGCGCAGTCGGCGAACCAAAGCTGATGCCGTCCACGTGCAGCGGGAAGTGCTTGAACGCCGGCAGCGAGACGGAATGAGTGGGTCCCGCATCAATATTCAACTGGTCGGGGACGGTGGGATCCACCGAGACGGTGATCGAGCCTCCTGCAGGATCTGCCTGCAGCTTGCTTTGCAAATCAGCAGCCAGATCGGCAAGCGAATTTAGCCCCAGCTGTGGCGACACCGTCAACGTCGTGTTGCCGTCGATGACTATCGAAAACTCGCTGTAGTCGAAAAACCCGTTCGGGCTGAGTCCCGAGAGTGAGGCGACCTGGCCATTGACCGCACTGGACGTGGCGGACGTGCCCGTGCTCGTGACGACGCCAGGCTTGGAGATAGTGACCTGGAAGGGATTGCCGTTGTTGATGCTGGTCGACTCGCTGGCAAACCCGGAGCTCTTGAAGCGCTGGGCCGTCGCGAGCTTATTGACCTGTATCTCGTGGCTGCCCACCACCGCGCCTGGCGCGGCCGTGGCCGAAATAGCGCTCGAGCTGCTGGTGGCGGTGAGTGAGCTCAGGCCACTCTTGTCCTTCATGGCCGAGAGCTTGGCCTTGAGGTCGGACAGCATGTAGTACATCGCCGATAGACCCGAGACGCGCGCGGTATTCTTGTCGATCTTGTTCTGAATGGCCGTCTGACGGGGGATCCGCTCGGCGTCCACCAGGTTCTGCGCCAATGAGTTGACGTCCACGCCCGAGCCCGACCCGAGTGAGGTCACGATCTTTTGAGCAGCCGCCTTGCTAGCGGCCTGCGCCGAAGTGGCACTGCTCGCAGAGTTTGCGCTCAGCGTCGCTGCGGCCGTTGAGGCCGAGGTCGTGGAGCTGACAGCACTGGTGGCCATGGTGTACTTTTAGAACGTCAATCAGACACAGAGTCGGTACAGATCAAGAAAACTTGAATCGACAAGCAAAAAAATTTCACCCCAGGTAGTTGAACAAACTCAACTTGGAAATCTTCGCGAAGCTGCTCTGCGCAGCCTCCAGGGCCAGTTGGTCGCGGTTCATCTTGGTGATGGCCGTGGTGTAGTCCAGGTCCTGGGTCTCCGAGAGGGTGGTCTTCATTTGCAGCGTCAGGGCCTCGAGCACGATGGTCTGGGCGTCCACCACGTTGGCGTCTGCGCCCACCTGGGCCAGCCCATTGGTGATGCCCAGGGTAAGCTGGTCGACCTCGCTGATGCCGCGCTTGATGCCGGCACTGTTGCTCGCGTCCACCGCCTGGGTCAGGTCGTCGAGCACCTGGAAAAACCCGGCACCGACCTGGTTGCCCTTGCCGTCGTCGCGCACCACACGCACGAAGGCGTCGGAGCCCGCGCGGTTGGCGTTCATGCGGCGGTTGTCGCCCACGATCACCTGGGTGCGGCTCTGGTCGCCGAGGTAGTCCACCAGGCCCCGGCCGTTGTCGCCGAAGGCAGGCGTGTCACCGCGACCTCCCGCGAAGATGAAGTGCCCGTTGGTGTCCTGGGTGTTGGCGTAGCTCAGGATCTGGTCGCGCAGCGATTTGAGCTCCAGGGCGATCGAGTGCCGGTCCTGCGCGCCCAGGGTGTCGTTGCCGGCCTGGATGGCGAGCTCGCGCACACGGGCCAGGGCGTCGCTCACACTGGTGAGCGAGGTCTCCTCAAAGCCCAGCCGGGTCTTGATCATGTTCAGCGCGCTCTTGTAGTTGTCCTGCTTGGAGAGTGCGGACTCCAGGCGCGTGACCACCGCGGCCTTGTCGGGCGCGTCGCTGGGGCGAACAATCTCCTTGCCCGTGGAGAGCTGCTCCTGTATCTTGGAGAGGCTGCCCTGGATGTCGCCGATCTGGCCGGCCGCACGGTTCAGGAAAAGACTGGTGGAGATTTTCATGGTGTCATCCGTCTAAGGTTCAGCGCACCTGGATGATGGAATCAAACAGCTGACTCGAGATTTGCATGGCCTTGGCGGCGGCCTGGTAGGCCTGCTGGAAACGAATCAGGTCCGCGGCCTCCTGGTCCAGGTTGACCCCCGAGACTTTGTCACGCGAGGCGATGGCCTGCTCGTTGACCACCTTCAGGGCGTCCTGGGTGATCTTGGCCTGCTGGGCGTAGCTGCCCACCGAGTTCACTTGGTCGATGTAGGCGTCGCCCAAGGTCTTGTTACCGACCACCTTCTGCCTGGAGAGCTCCACCATGGCCATCATGTTTTGGTTGTCGCCCAGGCCGTTCTGGTTACCGTCGATGTTGAACACATCGCCCGCCTTGGGGTTGCTGGTGAGCGTCACCGACAGGCCCTGGTACTGCACGGTCACGGGCTGTCCGGTGGCCTGGTAGTAGCGGTCGACCAGTTGCACGCCCGTCTTGGCGTCCACAATTTCGTAGCGGTCCGATGCAGTGAAGCGAATGCTGAGGGACTGGGCGCGCAGCTTGGCCGACATGTCCAAAGGTTCGCCCGAGTAACTGGCGGCAACACTGGAACGTGTGCCAGCGCCCACGACAAACACCTTGAGCGTATCGGTCACCTGGCCTTCAATATAAGCCCCCGTGCGCAAGCCAAGCGAGGCGAGTTGAGACGGCTTGCCGTTCGATCCAAATCCCAGTTGTAGGTCGGAATTCGCCGGATCGGAAATGTCGCGGGTGATGCGCAGCATGCCGGTGTAGGTCTGGGACTTGATACCCAGCGCGTTGACACCCCCCACAGCGCTGCTGACGCCAGAGATGACGATACTCTTGCCCTGCGAGGCCTCATCGTTCTCGATGATCAACTGACCCAACTCCCCCACACGGGCATGCACCCCAATGTCGGCACTCTGAATGGTGTTGATCAGATCGGCCACGTCGGAGAGCCGCGAGGTTGCGGTCGAGATCGCAGCACCGTTGATGTACAAATCCTTGCTAAGGTCCAGCTTCTTGATGTCAAGCTGCACCTCGTTGTACGCGACAGCCGTGACATCGGGCACCTGGGCGCCGTTGATCCAGTCGGCCATGGTCTGGACCGTATCCGCCTCTAGGCCGGTGAGTTCGAGTTTGGGCAACGCCACCTTGTTGAGCACCAAGCTGCCGGCCTCGATCAGCTTGACCTGCGCCGGCAACGGCACACGCCCGCCCTCCAGCACCGCGGGGTGCGGCAGCAACATCAGCGGTTCGGCTGTGCCCAACCTCAGGCCTGTCGGCAGGAGCATGCTGTCCGAACCGTTCTGACCGAGCTCAATCTTGAGCGAGGAACTCTTGGGGTCATCCAGATCCCGGGTCACGCGCACCATGCCGGTGTAGGTCTGATCGACGACGCCCAGAATATTCGCTTGCCCAATAGGATTGGACGACAGCACGATGTCTCGACCGCCCTGGCTGGCAGTGTTCTCCAGCACCAACTGACCCCGCTCGCCCAGCTTGGCCTCTACCTTGGTGTCGCTCTTGAAAAAGTTGATGCGATCGATCAATCCTTGGAGGCTTGTCTGGTCTGTTGCCAAGGTAATGTCGACAGTATTGATCTTCAGCGTTTTACCGAACTGCAGCGCCGAGGTATCGAACTCGACCTGGTTGTAGGCCTGGGCATGCACGCCCGGCGCGATGTCCTCAATACTCTCAGCGATTTTTTCCGGGATTTGCTCTTCCGCGTTGGTGATCGTGAGCGAACTGCTCGGCCAGTCTACGCCATTGATTTTGTAGGCGCTGGCTAGGATGGTGTAGCTGGTGGCCGGTCGTAACACACGATCGCCTACGATGGTCGCCGGCTGGGTGCTGCCAGACAGCAGGTTGCCATTGGCGTCGTACATCTGCGCGGACGTCACTTGCGCCTTGGCACCGTAAAACACCGACAAGCCCTCGAAGCCCTTGGCACCAGACTGGTTCAGGTACTGATCGCTGTACTGCGTGCCCTCAGGGTAGTTGTTCTTGCGATCGATCAGCAGCAATTGATTGGCCAGGCTCAATGGACTGCCCGCAATGTGACGACCATCGGCCGTCATGATCTGCAGCTGCTGGTCGTCCGTGGCGTTGTCCAGATACAAGGTGGGCGAGACAGCCCCCGGCGCAACATCCGCGATGTGCCGGAAGCCTTCCTCTGCAGTGATGCTGACGGGTACACCCGAATCAACACTACCGTTGTTGACCAGGCCAGGGTTGCTCACCAGCGTTGCCGCGTCCGAGGGCGTGTAACTCACGCTGGCTCGCACGGTGTCGATATTTTGTGCGCCCTCAGTCACTCGGAACTGTGCGCCCGTCGCAATGCGAAGCGGGTCACTGAGCGCGACGCTCAAGCCTGCTGCCAGGTGGGAGGCGCTCGTGTTGACGGCAAACAAGTCCTGCCCCATCTGCCCGTAGCCATCCACGCCACTGCGCTGGATCTGGTTGATCTGATCGATCACCACCTTGGCCAGTGCATCCAGGTTGTCGTGTGCCGGGTCCAGCACCTGCTTGATGAAACGGCTCATGCCACCTAGCTTGCCACTGTTGATGTTCTCTACCGGCTGGGCATCGCCGTACGGATCCAGCACAAAATTCAACTTTCCGTTGCTGGTGTCGATACCGATAGGGCGGGCATTGGTTCCGTCGACGACGACGGACTGCAAAATAGACGAGCCCAGGCTCACGCTCACCACCCCGCTGGGCAGGAACTTGGTCTTGACGGCCGCGAATTCCGACATTTGACGCAGCAGCAGGTCGCGTCGGTCCAGCAACTCGGCCGGCTGGTTCTTGGTCTCGGCCTCCTTGCTGAGCTGGACGTTGACCAGGGCCAACTGGTTCGTCAGGCTGTTGAGTTGCCCCGTATCGCTCTCGATGGACTGGCTGGTCTCGTCCCCGATCAGGCTCAACTGCCCAGAGAGCTCTGAGAAGCGCGAGGTCAAGCCCTCAGCAGCGCGCAAGAATGCACTGCGCTGTACGGTGGAGGCCGGGTCGGCCGACAGGTCCAAGGCGGCACCGAAGAAGGTGTCGAGCGCCGAGTTCAACCCGATGCTCTTGTCGCCCATGATGTCGATCACGCGCTGCGAGTAGGTCACCATGGGCTCCTGGCCCATCAAGTCGCTGGTGCTCTTGCGCAGGTTGCTGTCGGCAAATTCGTCGTAGGCGCGCTTGACGGCGCTGAACATCACACCAGTCCCGATATACGAAGCCCCGGTCTTGGCCGGTAGGTTTGATTCCAGCGATGCGCTCTGGCGGGAGTACCCGTCCGTGCTGACGTTGGCGATGTTGTTGCTAACCGTGCTGAGCATCCGCTGATACGCGGACACTGCACCACTGGTGATACCCAGGATGTCACTCATGCTTCACCTCTGGGGAAAGTTGTGGCATCACCGGCAGCGGCTTGATGTAGGGCTTGGTGAACGGGATGGGCTTGGCCTCGCCACGCGAGAGTGGCATGGCATTGACCGGAGGGTTGAGCGGAATGCCCGTAGCGCCCCGCTGCTTGAGCGCATCCGCCGCCGCCACCACGGCCTGTCGTTGCTGCACATTACGCACAATGGAGTCGGCCAGTCCCAGCGCATTGCGCTGGGCGAGCTTGACCGACATTTCCTTGTCGTACATACCCTCGAAGGTTTCTGCGGCATCCGATTGCACCAGGTCACTCTTCATCTCGTTGCTCGCGTCGCGCATGGACTTGAGCATCATCTGGATGAACATGGCCTCGAACTGTTGCGCGGTTTCGCGCAGCGCCGAGTCGTCGTTTCGTTGGGCCTTGCCACGCAGCTCGCCCAGGCCCGAGAAGTCCAGGTAGGACCGGGCGGAAGTGAGGGGAGCGGCGTCGTTCATGGGGTCACACGCGCGGGTTAGATAATGACCAGCTCGGCGCGCAAGCTGCCCGAGCTCTTCAAGGCTTCCAGGATAGCGATGAGCGCCGAGGGCGAAGCGCCCACCTGGTTCACCGCGTCCACGATGTCGCGCAGGTCCACGCCCGGCTGGAACAGGAACATCGGCTTGTTGGGTTCGCTCACATTGACCTGGGCGTTTTGTACCTCGGTGGTCTGGCCCTGCGACAAGGCATTGGGCTGGGAGACTTCGTTGGTGGCGCTGATGGCCACCGAGATGGTGCCGTGTGAGACGGCTGCGGCCGTCACGCGCACGGCGCGGTTGATGACCACGGTACCGGTGCGCGAGTTGATCACCACACGCGCGGGCGGCTCGCCGGGCTTGACGTCGATGTTCTCGAGCATGCTCATGAAGGCCACGCGCTGGTTCAGATCCATGGGCGCGCGCACCGCGATGGACACACCGTCCAGGGCCTCGGCCACATCGCCGCCAAATTTGGCGTTGATAGCGTTCACGATCGCCGCGCTGGTAGAGAAGTCGTTGTCACGCAAATTGAGCACGATCTTCTCGGCCTTGTCGAAGGGGTTGTCGACCAGGCGCTCCACAATGGCGCCGCCTGGAATACGTGCCGAGGTGGGCACGCCAATAGCCACCTTGGAGCCCGCCGCCTGGGCATCAATGCCGGTGGCGGTCAAGTTGCCTTGGGCCAGTGCATAAATCTCGCCGTCCACCCCACGCAGGGCGGTCAGCACCAGGTTGCCGCCCCTGAGGTTGCTGGCCTTGCCGATGGCAGACACGTTGATGTCCACCCGCTGCCCGGGCTTGGCAAAGCCCGGCAGTTCGGCGGTCACCATCACCGCGGCGGTGTTCTTGATGTCGATCCGGCTGGTGGAGGTGACTTGTTCAAAGTCCGACAACGGGCCGTCGATGCGTACCCCCAACTGAGACAGCAGGGCCTTCATGCTCTGGGTAGTGAACGGCACCGAGGCGTCGTCGCCCGTGCCCTGCAAACCCACCACCAGACCAAAACCGATCAGCATGTTGGGGCGCTGGGCGGCCACCGTGGTCAAGTCCTTGACACGGTCGGCCATGGCAGCCTGGCCTGCGAGACACAGCGCAGACAGCAGGCACCAGCGAATCATGCGAAACAAATGAGACATAGACATCAATCGGTCCATCGGTTACTTCAACGTCAGAAGGGCCAGAATTTGTGCAGCAGGCTGGTGCCCCAACCCACCTTGGTGGCGTTGGCCAGGTCACCGGTGCCGCGATACGCGATCTGGGCATTGGCCAGGCGCAGCGACTGCACCGTGCCGTTGGGCCCCACATCCTGCGGTCGAATGACACCCGCGACTTGAATGACTTCGGTGCCTTCAGCGAGTCCGAGCTTTTTCTCGCCCCGTACCACCAGGTTGCCGTTGGCGAGGATGTCGATGACGGTGACCGTGACCGATCCCACCAGGCTGGCCTTCTGGTCCGCCGTGCCCTTGCCCTTGGAGTCGATGGCCGATTGGCTCAGATCGATGCCTTGCAGCGCGGGGTTCAGCTTGCCCAACTGGGTGTTGAGCCCGGAGGGCGTGGCCGTGTTCTTGGATTCGCGGCTGATGTCAGAGTTTTGTGAGCGTGCCGCCTGCGTGGATTCGTTCAGCAACACGGTGATCAAGTCGCCCACCTGGTAGTTGCGGCCGCGGCCAAACCAGGAATCGCTGGGTCGGTTGCTGTAAATGCCCCCCGTCACAGGACGCGTGGCATTGTTGGACAGCGGGTACACCGGCGCGAACTCGGGCGAGGGCTCGAGCACGGCCATGGGCTCGTTGACGCCGGCACAAGCCTGCAACAAGAGCACTGACGACAACAGGACAAAGGCTTTCATGACGACACTTCACAGGTTCTGGTTGAGGTACTTCAACATGCCGTCGACCGAGGAGATCGTCTTGGAGTTGATTTCGTAGGCGCGCTGGGTCTCGATCATGTTGACCATTTCCTCCACCACGTTTACGTTGGAGGCTTCAAGCGAACCCTGGTTGAGCACGCCGGCACCGTTGACGCCGGGCTGCAAGAGCTGCGCCGCGCCGCTGGAGGCCGACGCAGCCATGAGGTTGTTGCCCAGGGGCTTCAAGCCGCTCGGGTTCACAAACCGGGAAATCTGGATCTGCCCCAGCACCTGTTGGCCAGCGCCCCCCACCAATTCCACCGACACAGAGCCGTCGCGCCCAATGGACACGCTGGCGGCGTTGTTGGGAATGACAATTTCAGGCTGCAGCAAAAAGCCGGTGGAAGTCACCAGTTGCCCGGTGGCCGAGAGCTTGAACGAACCGTCGCGCGTGTAGGCAATCGTGCCGTCCTGTTGCGCAATCTGGAAGAAACCGTCGCCCATGATGGCGACATCCAGAGGGTTCTGGGTGTTGATCATGTTGCCCTGGGCGTGCAACTTTTCGGTGGCGACGATCTTGGTACCCGTACCTAGCATCAGGCCGGTCGGGGCCTGGGTGTTGACCGTGGTCTGGCCGCCCGCGTGGCGGATGTTCTGGTACAGCAAGTCTTCAAAAATGGCGCGGTCGCGCTTGAAGCCTGTGGTGTTGACGTTGGCCAGGTTGTTCGAGATGACGTTCATGCGGGTCTGCTGAGCATCCAGACCCGTCTTCGAAACCCACAGTGCTGCGTCCATAGTTACCTCATCAGTTCATCATCCCGGCAAACGCATCATGGAGGCACCCGACTCGTCGTTGGACTTGCCCTCCTTGATGGTCCGGATCTGGTGCTCGAACGAGCGACTTTGCTCGATCAGCTTGACCATCGCCTCCATCGGGTTCACGTTGCTGCCTTCCAGGGCTTTGACGGTCACCGATGTCGGCAAAGGTCCAGTTGCAAAATCCGCGCCAGACGGTTGGCCGTCAACCCGGAACAAGCCATCTTCGCGACGGGCCAGGGGGGTCTGGCTGGCATCGCGTAGCTGCAGTCGGTCAATCAACACCGGCTGAGGGATGCCGGGCTGTTGGGGATCGTAGGCATAGACGCCCCCGTCCTCGGCGATATTCACCTTAAAACCAGGGGGCACATTGATGGGGCCACCATCGCCACGAATCACATGGCCCGCGCCGTTCTCCAGCACGCCACTGGCATTCACACGCAGATCGCCCCGGCGGGTAAAGGCCGTTTCGCCATTGGGAGCATTCACCCCCAACACGGTGCTGTCGTTCAGCAAGATGTCGAGATCACGTCCGGTGGCAATCAGTGGACCTGGCTTGAGCTGGATCTGGTCCTTGCTGACAATTTGCGGCTGGTGCCGCGAGTCAAAGCCCTGACCGTCGGCCTTGTAGGCCTGCAACACCACCTCATAGCTGCGCTTGAAGCCGGTGGTGTTGACGTTGGCAATCTCGTGCGCCAGCACCTGGCGGGCCAGGCGCTGTTCATTGACGCTGGCAGCGGCGTTGAAGGCTAGACGGTCCATGATGAATACTCAAGGGGTCAGGTCAGGCGTGATCAAGCACGGATCTGAATGATGGTCTGGGTCAGCGTGGTGTTGGTCTCAATCGCCTTGGCGTTGGCCTGGAAGTTACGCTGGGCAGTGATCAGGTCCACCAGTTCGGTCGTCAGGTCAACGTTGGCACGCTCGGTGGCACCGGAACGGATGGTTCCGTAACCCGCTGAACCGGCTTCACCGATCTTGGCCTCACCGGATTCCGCACTGGCGTAGAAGCTGGAGTCACCAATCTGGCGCAAACCGGAAGAGTTGGAGAAGTTCACCAGCACCACCTTGCCCAGAGACGACTGCGAACCGTTGGAGTAGCTGGCGGTGACCAAGCCGTCGTCCTTGATACTCAAGCCCACCAGATCACCCTCGGGTGAACCGTCCTGAGACTGTGAAAGCACCGCATAGGGCGACGAATACTGGGTCGACTTGGAATAGTCGATGTTGATGGTCAAAGCACCCTTACCGTCTGCGAGGTACACGGTATCGAGTTGTGAACCGCCCCGGGGGGATACCAAGTTACCGCCCGTGTCGAAGGTCAGTTCACCGCGGTCGAGAAATACAGGCGACCAGGCCGGCAACGACTTGAAGCCGTCGGCGCTGGCAGTTTCATTGCCAAATTCGTCGATGTACTTGGCCACCGGCACACCGTCCACCAACTCGTTGAACTGGGTCGGTTTGATCCAGGTGGTGGTTTGACCACGACCGGCATCCAGGTTAGCCAGACCCCAGGTTGAGGAGCCTGACACCTTGATGAAGGAGTTGGAGGTAGCGGTTCCGGTGGTGAAGGTGAATGCGTTCTTGGCACGATCAAATCCCACCGTCACCCCGCACACCGAGCTGCCCTCTGCATTTGCGAGTTGATTGATGCGTTTTTCAAGCTCCGACTTGAAGCTGTCCAGGGTGTAGGTGTTGCCCAACGGCAATTCCACCGTGCCTTTGACATCATCCACGGCCACCACGAATTTGTTGTTGGTGACATCCACCGTGAAGTTGTTGTTGATGTTGATCTGCACCGGTGATCCGGTGACCATGGCTGGGGTAGAGGCAACACCTCGCACAGCCTCGGCCGTCGTCTTGATTTCGGTGGTCACATCCAGACCCATATAGGTCTGTGCCAGACCGTCCTTGGGCACGGTCACCTTGATGGTGGAGGCGTCGCCCGTGGTGCCCGAGGAAATCGTAAAGTTTTGCTTCACCGTGTCGAATTCGACTTTGAGGCCATAGCGCTGTTCAGCGGCAGGTTGAATAAAATCGCCGTTGGGTCCAATCAATCCCGGGTAGCTGCCATCGGCAACCGTGAGGTCTGTCAATGACGTGGCCAACCCGAAAATGCTGTTGGTGCTGAGCGAAGACTTGATGCCCAAGGTGCCGGTGACATCGCTGTTGGGCTTGAACTTGAATCCGCGGGACACAGGGTCGTACGACACCGTGAAGCTCGGTACCGGCGAAGCAGGTGCCGGCGATGTCCCGTTATAGTCTGCCACCGCTTTGTCAAGGCGAGCCTGAACAATCGCTACCAGCTCATTGGTGGTGATTTTGGCGGGGTTCGCAGAGGCAGGTGTACCCCCCACTGGCAATGCCGTGCCATCTTTCTGGGTGGTTTTGAGGTTGCTCAGATCGATCGCCAAATCCGGCTGACCCGCTCCCTTGGCGTCGTAGTTGTAGGCCAGGACAATCTTGTTGGAGTTAGCTGCTGTGGTGGTTTGCATGGTGGTCAAGTCGAAGTAGCGCTCGTCACCAAACTTGTAATTCAATTCGTTGGTCAGCTCTTTGGCCAGTTGCGTGCCCGTCAGCTTGGTTCCCGCCAGTCGGCTCATGTCCAGAGTCACATCCTTGCTGCCATCGATCGACACAGTCATGAAGTTCTTCAGGCCCCCTGTGCTGTTACCGTCTGTGCCGGTAGTGCCGTTGAGCAGCGTGGCCAGCTCAGCAGGGGTGGCGTATGAAAAATTGGCCCCCAATTCGTCGGCGTTGATGTACACGTTGGGCAAGCTGTTGCTCACCACGCTGGCGGGTACCGAGGTGCGAACATCGGTCAGATCATCGAGCGCGAATTTCTGCGTCTTGCTGTTCACCAGCAAATCGCTCACCTCACTCTCGGGCTTGAGCTGTCCGTACTTGTTGACGTACATCTTCTGGCCCGTCGCGTCGGTGGACTGCTGCAGCGAAGCGCTCACCAGCGAGTCGCCGATGTACACATAGGTCTGCCACTTGTTGGTGGGCTTGCTCGCACTGGCGTTTTGCGTCTTGACGTAATACACCGTGGCCAGATAGCCGTTACCACCCTGGTCGTACACCGTGAGTGCCGTGCTCTTGTTGTAGGTGTTGGGGTCGTTTCGATTGAAGGTCGAGTCGATCACCTTTGCATCCGCTGGGAAGTTCAATCCCAACTTGATGAGCGTGGTTTCGTTGGCCTGCCCCGTCGTCTTTTGCGGAATGGTCAGCACGTTCTGGTCACTCAGGTTGGCTTTACCCGAGCTATCGACCGAGGCCGCCATCAATCGTTGCCCTGCCGAGTTCACCACGTTGTTCTGGTCGTTCATCATGAACGATCCGTTACGCGTGTAGATGTCCTGGAAACCGTCAGCGGATTTCAGGGGAAAGAAACCGTCACCGGTAATCGCCAGGTCCAGCGTGTTGGACGAGAAGCTCACGTTACCCTGACTAAATTCCTGCTTTACCCCCTTGAGCGACACACCCTGACCGATAGTCGATGTGGCTTTTTGCAACGGCGAGGTGGCAAAAATGTCGCCGAAGTCGGTGCGCGATCGCTTGTAACCCACGGTGCCCGCGTTGGCGATGTTGTTACTGGTCACGGCCAGCTGAGCGGTGGCGGCGTTAAGACCTGTCAGTGCGGTAAAAAAGGACATGGTGCGTGTGCTCCGAGATGATCAGACAACTGATGAAAAATAGTGAGAAAAATCAATAGCCAATGCGTTTGACATCGCTGAGGCTGATGGTCTTGCCGCCATCGACACCCAGCAACCAGGCATCGTCGGCCGTGCCGGCGCTGCTGACACTGCGCACCGTGCTCAAGGTATTGACTGTGGGGGTACTGGTCACGCCATTGCTGCTTGCGGTGACCTTGAATCGGTAGTTGCCATCGGCCATGGCCTGGCCGTTGTCGTCCAGACCGTCCCAGCTGAGGTTCATGGTGCCGGTGGTCTGAGCGCCCAAGATCTGTGAGCGGACCAACTGGCCCTTGTCGTTGTAGACCTCGAATTTCACGCCATCGGCGCCGGTGGGCAGATCCACCGAGCCTGTCACCGGCTGGCCGCCGAGCAGCGTGGCCGGTCCGTCGGGCACCGCCACCTTGCGACCAATCAAGGACGAACCCGCCAGCATGCGGTCGGACTTCATGCTCGACACCATGCTGTCCAGGCTGTTCTTCATGGCCGTGGTGGCTTCGAGTTGAGAGAACTGGGCCAACTGTGCAACGAAGGCTTCGTTCTTCATCGGGTCGAGCGGATTTTGATTTTTCAACTGCGTGGTGAACAGCGTCAGAAACTGGTTTTGACCCATCTCGGTACTCTGAGGGGTCAATTTTTTCTTCGCGGTGTAATCTTCAAAGCGCACGATGCCACTGGGCAGTGCGGGTTGAGAGGTGGTGGTGGTCGTCATGGCGTGTCCTGGTTCACTTAGGCTTTGGTGATGTCAAGTGTGCGCATCATCAGTTGCTTGGCGGTGTTCACCACCTCCACGTTGTTCTGGTAGGAGCGTGACGCCGACATCATTTCCACCATCTCCTGCATCTCATTCACGTTGGAGAGATAGACATAGCCGTTGGCGTCTGCCATCGGGTTGCCGGGGTCATGCAGGCTGCGGATGGGTGTCGGGTCATCGGCCACCATGTCCACCTTGACGCCACCCAGGTAGGGGGCGCCCGCGTGGGTCATTTCTTCTTCGAGCAAGGCCTTGAATACCGGGCGCTTGGCGCGAAACGCATCCTTTTCGCTGCCCGCCACGGTGGTGGCATTGGCCAGGTTGGAGGCGGTGGTGTTCATGCGCACCATCTGCGCATTGAGCGCGGTGCCAGCAATTCCAAAAACACTGTCCAGGCTTCTCATGATGTTCACTCTCCTCGCAGCGCCTTGCGAATGCCACTAATGCGGTTCTCCAGGAACTGCAAGGTGGCCTGGTAGTCGCCGGCGGCCTTACCGAACTGGGCCTGCTCGACACTGATCTCGACGGTGTTGCCATCGAATGACGAGTTGAAGGGGGTCCGGTACCGCATGCCGTTGTCAGGCGCGTCTGCCACGGCGGCGTAGTGTTTGCTGTGGGTAGCGGTCAGATAGTCTTTCTTGACTTCTTTCAGCATGGCCTTGAAGTCCAGGTCCTGGGCTTTGAAATTGGGGGTGTCGGCGTTCGCAATGTTGCGCGCGAGCACCTCCATGCGCTGGCTTCTGACTTTCAGAGCCTGCTCATGGATGCCAAACGCAGTGTTCAATATGTCCATCATCGTCCCCAGGAGTTCTCGCGATGTTTCGGGTCTTCGGCCTCAAGTGACAAGACCTCGAATCGATATTTGCAAAAACCGTGCCCTGTCAAAAAAGGGCCATGGAGAGCAATAGGGGCCAGGATGACCCTGCGCGCTGGCCTGCCAGTGGCAAACGGCTGCCCATGGGCGGCAGGAGCGGCGAAAGCTTGCCGCTTAACGAGTCACCAAAGCGGAGGCGTTGGCGTAAGCACTGACCTTGAGTGCCTGCACCCGGGTGACATTACCGGATACCGGCTGCATCGTGGGCGGCGAGTCCAGCCCCAGCCGCTCGTTGGCGTTTTGATGCAAGCCCTGCAGAATCGACTGACGCGTGATACCGGCACGCACATCACGGTTCACATAGAGATGCGCAGCCTGGTTACCGGGAATGTTGAGGTTGGCCTGTTGTCGAGTCTCTTGCCGGGCAGCGGGCGTCAAGACCGTGAGGTACAAATCATCGAGCCCCGCCGGGCCCATGTTTTTGAGGCCGGTGTCGTCAAAATATTTGGCGACCAGATCGAGTTGCTGCAACACGCTCTTGTTCAAGATGGCTTTGGGGTTTTGCCCAAAGCCCACACTGGCGGCTCCGCGGTCTGGACCGTCACAAAACTGGATGATGCCGTGGCATCGGCTGTTACTGGCCTTCGGGTTCATGCCGTCGCTTTCCATCAAGGTCATGCGGGCAAAATCATCGGGCGAAAACTTGTATTCCGTGGCCATCTGCAAGATACGGTCATACACGGCCTGGCGCTCTTTTGGCGGAATGAACCCTTTTTCGACGGCCCGGTCCAGCGTCTTTTGCAAGACGGGATGCGCCTGATTGCCGATGCGGGTCAGCAGTTGCAACTGGGTGTTGGGCACCAAGGAGTTGCTTTCCACGCCATTGGCTGGTGTGGGGACCGTCGCACTGAAGCCGGCTGACTGTTGCGGCAAGGTCTTGTCCAGCGCCGCCAAGTTGGACGTAGCGCCCGGCAACAAGGCATGCAGTGTGCCCAAGGCAATGCGTTGCCCAGGATAAATACGGTTGGCGTTCTGAATGCCACTGGCCTGCGCCACGTCCTGGGCCAGGCGTTGAATGTCCGACGTGGAGGGGTTCACACCGCGGCTGTTCAAAAACTGTTTGACGATACCCGACAAGGTGTCGCCACTTTTGACCACCGTGGAGTCTGGCGGCAAAGATTGCAGCGAGTTGAGTCGAATTGTCGAACGGGCGTCACCCAGCACGCGACTGAAATTCAGGCTTGAACCAGCATCAGATATCGGTAGGCGAACCAAATCATCTGAATTCTTTTGGGTTAAAAATTCAGTTTTTGACAACGTATTTGAATCAATATGGATTGCCATGGCTCACCTTGGATCGGGTCTGCAAAGTTGGTATCGAATTTGCATGCGGCTTGGGCATACGACGAAAAACTGTCAAACACCCTAGCCTCAACACCGACGAATGCAAATGTTGTGCCTCCCTATCCACACTGACCGCCGCCATGGCCGCCATCCCAACACCGCCTGGTGGCGGGCCGGGTGTGCCCTGGGCATGCTGTGGGGACTGACCCTGGCGAGCTCGATGGTCAAAGCCCAGGAAGCTGTGCTGCAACAAGCCAAGGTGTGGGTGGCACAAAACCAGAATGTGCCGTTGGATCAACTGGTGGTGGCACCGCTGGACACCCGACTCAAGGTACCCGCCTGTGAGCAAGAGGTGCGTTTTGACTATCCGTTTCAAACTCGTCAGTCGGTGCGCGCGCGCTGCGATGCCCCGACTTGGCAACTCTTTTTACAAGTGACCACGCGTGGTGTCGCCAACGCTGCCCCTGCCCCGGCCACCACACCGGGTTTGGTCATGCGCACTGTCTGGGTGTCACCCCACATGCTCAAGCGTGGCACCGTCATCCAGCCGGGTTTGCTCCAAGCCACCACCCAGGCGTTGCCCGCCAGCGACACCCAACTCGTGGGCGATCCGCGGGATGTACACAACATGGAGTTGCTGCGCGACTGGCCGGCTAACACCCCCTTGCGCAGCTATGACGTCAAACCGACCCAACTGGTCAAACGCGGTCAGCAAGTGCTGGTCTCGGTGGGCGAGGGGCGCGGTTTTCAGATCACGGTTCGGGCGGAAGCCCAGCAAGACGGCCTGATGGGCGAGCAGATCCGGCTCAAGAACCTGGAATCTGGGCGCATGATCAGTGCCGTGGTCAGTGGTCCCAGCTCAGCCAAAGGAATTTAAACCTTAAGGATTCATTTCAATCATTTCTTTTTTTGACCTCTGATGGATTAAAGTTATTGGCCATCGTGCCGATGCTGCAGAGGCCAAGGAAGGATTTATCCGACCTTCAACAGAGAGAGTACAGAACATGACCGATCCGATTTCCAATCAGGTGTCCCGGTTGCCCCCCAACGTGGGCCCGGCCCGCACGGCCACCGACAAGGCCGACAAGGTCGATAAAGCGGACAAGGCCGACAAAAAGGCTGTGTCCAGCCACGCCCCGGCCGCCCAGAACAAAGCCGCCGAACGCAAGTCTGTCGACTCGGACACCCTCGCCCTGAGCAATGTCAACCAGCGCGTCAACAGCCAACCCGAATTCGACCGCAGCAAGGTGGAAGCCATCAAGGAGTCACTCAAGAACGGCTCTTACCCGCTGAACCCGCGCCGCATTGCCGAGAGCTTCGTCGCGCTTGAGCAGATGATCACGGGCTGATCCCATGACCGCGTTGAACGCCTTGTCCGACCCTCAAGCCTTGCCCCAGGCATTGGCCTGCGTGGGAGAGCTTGAGCAATTGCTCGAGCAGGAGTTCGATGCTCTCAAAGCCCAGGAGCTCGACCGTTTCGAATCCCTGGTGCAAACCAAGACCGAGATGCTCCAACGCCTGGGCAGCATCACTGGCATCCAGGACAAGTCCGACGCGGATTTACTGGATACCCGCTGGGACGGCTTTCGTGCGCAGATGCAAAGCTGCCGCCAGCTCCACCAGCGCAATGAAATTCTTCTGATCCGTAAGCTCGACGCCATCCGTGGCGCCCTCGACAGCTTGCAAATGAACGACCCGACCAGCTCCCTCGAGGTGTACGACCGCCTGGGTAAAGTTCGACGCGGCCGGCGAAGCAGCCGCGGTTACAGCGAAGTCTGACGCTTTTCATCCCCTGGCTTCATACCTTTGAGCCAGTAGACCCACGAGAGAATCACCGCCACGGCGGTGTACAGCTCCTGCGGAATTTCCTCGCCCACTTCAAGCCGGCTGAGCAAGGCCAGCAACTGCGGATCCTCCGCCACATAAATGCCCTGACGTCGTGCCGCCTCGATCAATTGCAGCGCCACATCGTTGTGGCCCCGAGCGGTGACGCGGGGGGTTTTGTAGCGCCCGTATTCCAGGGCCACCGCTTCCAGCATTTGACGGGGTCGCTTCATGCCCACCTCATGCCCGTGCGTCCACGACGTATCCGAGGTCATTGCCAGCGTGCGTCAACTGATGACCAGGTCGGCTGGCATGGTGAATCTGAAACGACCGCAGATTCAGGCCCACACTGGCCAGTTCGGCATGGAGTTGGGGGCTGCGCAGACGCGCCTGTTCAGCAATGTCTTCGCGTTGCGCCCACATGGTGAGATCGATCAGCTTGCGCTGAGACACCTGGGTGTGCAGCCACAACTCCCCCAACAGACGGGTTCGGGAGTGAATGTCGACGCTGAAGGGGGGGGCCTCGTCCTCCGCTGACGCGCGGTCTTGATGGATGTGGAGGGTGACGGGGTCCGCATCCAGGAAGGGCAACACCAGGTGCAGGGACAGTTCACCGCGCAATTGGGCTTGGGTCGCCTGGGCTTGGCTTCGGTCCATCTCCTCCACGGTCTGTCGCAATTCTTTGAGGACTTTGTCCGACACCGTTTCGTCCGACTGGTTGCTCAGCAAGTTAAGCAGTTGACGCAATAGGGATTTGACATCGGGCTCAACGGTCTCGCCCTTGCTGAGTCTATTTTCCACCGAGCGTCCTTGCGCCAGGATAGCCCGTTTGAGCGCATCGGTGCGCAGGCTTGCCATGCTCAGGCTCATGGCATCCCAACGCAACAGCAAGTTGGCAATTTCTGGGGATGAGCTCAAGACAGACAACAGGCCGGGCTGTAACCAGGTCAACGCTTTGGAGAAACCCTCGGGCTGGGCCAGCAGGGTTTGCAAGGGCGTGGGCGCGATGGCACCTGTCTCGAGCACGCCGGCGCGCGCACGCGCCAGGCCATCGGCGGGCAACAGGGAGGGGCTGCGCAGCACACCATCGGACGGCGTGGACTGGATGAGCAAGCCCCAACCCCCGGGGGTCTGGCTCGCGCGCAGAAAGGGCTTATCGCCATCCTTCAGATTCCAGCCATTGGGGATCCCGAACGAAAAGTCGCGCAACCACAAACGGACACGACCCTCCTGAACCCCCACCACCGCAGGAATGACCTGGCCATCTTGCAAGCCAAGTTGCTCGGCCACGCGCGTCTCGACCCACAGTGGGCGAGCATCCCACTGGACAGGCGGCACACGGGCCACCCCGAGAACGTTTTCGGGTCCCAGCATGCTAGGGATACTGCCAGGACGTTCAGTTCAGCACATCAGGGATAACGCACCCAGTGGCGTCGCGCGTCGGACCCTGTGTCCGCGCTGCCACTAACGGTGGGAGGCTTGCCCAAATGCTTGCTCAGCAAGGCATCATGCTCGGGCAACTGCAGGTTGGCACCCGCCATCAACACCTTGGGCGAGCCCTTGGTGAACGCTGCCGGGTTCAAGCGCGTGATCTCGTCGCGCAGCAAATCGGGCCGCAGCGGGCTGTTGGGAAAGGCGGCGCGTACCACCTTGTCCAGGGTATCACCCGGCTTGACCACGTAATTGGCTTTAGAGGCAGGCTCGGCGCCAGGCTCAGCCGCCGACGCCGACACGGCCCCCAAGAGCCCGAGGCACAGACACGCCGGAACAGCGAATGAACGAACAAGGTTGTCAAACATGGTATCTCTCCAACACATCAGGGAATCACAGGCACGGCCACCCAGGGCGTGCCCGCAGGCAGTGACGGACCCGCCACCTGCTTGAGTTCAGCATAGTAAGGCCCCAGGCTGTCGACCTGCGCCAGGGCCATGCGATCCAGCGACTTGGGCTCCAGCGTGCGACCCGGGATTTTTTGCGGATCCACCATCACCAGTCGATCCCCCACTTTGAGCCCACTGGTGTGGCCCCCCGCAATGCGGTAGCGGGATGAGCCTTCTCGGTTGAGCACTTGAAATTGCGGGGGCAGGCACGACAAGCGTTTTTCCACGCTCGTCAGAAAAGCTTCCACCGTGGTGTGCAACTCGGCCATCACCTGCGCCGACAAACGATCCGGATGCATGGACACCCCCCGCTCCTCCAGCATCACCACAGCATCATGGTCAAACGCGAGGGTGGGGTCGTGCCGGTGCACAGCACGCCAGCGCAAGGACACCGTGGGCGGCATGTCGCGTGACTCAGAGGCGGGGGCAATCAATAGCTGCACACGCCACGGCACGTGTTGTTCACCTTGCAGGCTCAACGCACGCTCGTAGGGACTCGCAGGCACTGCCGCTTCCTGCATGCGCCACACGGCTGAGCGCCGGCCCTGCTCCAGCATGACCGTGCGCACATAACGTGCGACCTGGTGGGCTTGTTGCCGGTTGGCCAATGGAACCTGGGGAGACACCGCCAAATCGAGTTGCATCTGGTGCCACGGCTGCCCAGGCATCATTCCCTTGGCACAACTGGCGCTGGCAGCGGGGACGGCATGTGCGTTGGCACTGACCTGCGCGGTGGCTTGCTGGTCGACATCTCGCCCGTATGCGATGACGCGAACACCGCGCACCGTCATGCCGGTGCGAAAAGTGCTGCTGTCTTGCAGGCGACCTTGGTCGTCGAGCCAGGCCGTGTTGCGAACTTCGGTCGGACCATCCAGGGCCAGTTGCACCAAAGACTGTCGGATGGCTTGCAACTGCTCATCAGGCGTCAGGGGTTGCGCCTGCAGTGCGGGGCCGGCCATCAGGGCCAGAACCGCTAGCGCACCTCGCCAGCCGTGAGTCAACGATTGCAGCACCATGAACTCCAGGATCAGCGGCGACGGCTGGCCAACTGGGTCAGGTACAGGGTGCGCAGATCCTGAACCACCGCACGGTCCAGCGACAGCGTGGTTTCGTACGTGTCCTCACCCACCGGCGTGATGCTCACCAGGTTGGCTCCATAAATCACGCCCTCCACGCGGGTGCGGAAGGTGTCGTTCAGCACGGTCATGTCAGCCACCGTGGTGTTGGCATCCAGTTGCTGGCCGTACACCTGCTCGGTCAAGGAGCGGTAGGCATCGAGTTTGGACGCGCGGATGGCCAGCAGGCGCTGCTGGGCCGGGTTCTTGTGGTTTTGCACGCTGATCACGGCATAGCCCGTCGCCATGAAGGTTTCGCGCTTTTCCACCATGGGGGCAATCATGGTGGGGGCCGCCACGGGAGGAGCCACCTCGACCACCTTGGGCGCTTCGGCAACCAGGGATTGGCAGCCCGTCAACACAGTCAAACCCGTCAGCATGAGGGTGGTGGCCAAACGTTTCATAGTACTTTTCTCCGCATTCGATGAATCACCCTGGTGCATCGTCAAGATGAAACGCAACAGGGGCTACAGCCTCAGTTTCGGCCGCAGCGGGGTTTTCTTTAAATAAACAGCGGGATCACAGGGTCATCTCAGGAATCGATACTTTTGTTGACTTGCGCTGAAAAATGCACGCTTCACAATTCACTTTCGGCTTCCGATTCATGACAACGCATTCACATTTCATCGGTGGGAGCGCCTGCGCGCAGTCTTTGCGCAGCATGCTTGCCACCATTGCCCGCTCCCCGTCCACGGTGTTGATCACCGGGGAAAGTGGCACGGGCAAGGAATTGCTGGCGCGATCGCTGCATGAACAGTCGGAGCGGGCCGGCAATCTGTTTGTCCCGATCAATTGTGCGGCCATTCCCCGGGAATTGCTGGAAAGCGAGTTGTTCGGGCACCGCAAAGGCGCCTTCACCGGAGCCGTGGCCGATCGGGTCGGCCGCTTTGAACTGGCCCACGGCGGTACCCTCTTTCTCGATGAAATCGGCGATATGCCGATGGACATGCAAGTCAAGTTGCTGCGGGTGTTGCAGGAACGCACCATCGACCCGGTGGGCAGCACCCGGCAGATCCCCGTGGATGTTCGGGTCATCGCTGCTACCCACCGTGATCTGGAGAAGGAAATAGCCGCCGGGCGATTCCGCGAGGACTTGTACTACCGGCTCAACGTACTGCCCATCGAGACGCCTGCCTTGCGCGAGCGACCCGACGATATCGAAGACTTGCTGAAGCATTTCGCGCGGCTTTTCACAGCGCCGGGCAAGACCCCCATTCGCTTCGACGCGGTGTTTGTGCAAGTTTTGCAGCGCTACGAGTGGCCGGGCAATGTGCGGGAACTCTCCAACCTGGTGGACCGTTTCAGCACCTTGTACTCGGGCCAGCAAGTGGATTTCATGGGCATCCCGCGCGGCTTTTTGCCCAAAGGGCTGGCCATCCTTCAGCACGAGATGCGCGACAGCCACCCGGTTGTCGTCACCCAGGCGCTGACGCCGCCGGCTGAGGTGTTGGCTGAGATGGAGCAAGCGCCCACGCGTGAAGAAACCAATGTCGAAGACATCATCATGCTCGCGCAAGGGGGGCTGGACGTGCTGCCGCCTGAGGGCATTTCGCTCAAGGACAAACTCGCCGAAATCGAGCGCAGCATGATTGAACAGGCCCTGCAACGCGCCCAGGGCAATGTTTCACGCACAGCCAAACTGCTGAACCTGCAACGCACCACGCTGATCGAAAAGATCAACAAGTACGAGCTGCGCTCGGCTTGATGTCAGCGACTCAGTTCGGATCCTGGTTCAACACCGTGATACTCATGCGGCGGTTGCGCGGGTCGCGAGCGTCCTTGGGGTTGAACGGGTCGGTGTCGGCCACGCCCTCGATACGGGTGAAGCGATCGGGCGGAATGCCGTTTTTCTCCAGCAACTGACGCGTCGCTTCGGCACGCTCAGCCGACAAACTCCAGTTGTTGCGGCCTTCGGCACTTTGGAAGGGCACCGAATCGGTATGACCACGAATGGCGACCTTGTTGGGCATGGTGGCCAGTGAGTTGGCCACTTCCTTGATCAACGCCGCGGCCTTGCCCTGCATGTTGTTGGAACCACTGGGGAACATGGCGAAGTCTGCTTTGTCGATGATCTCGATCCGCAAGCCGTCCTTGTCACGCGAAATCGCTACCTGATCCTTGAGTTGCTCCAGGCGTTTGTTCTCCGAGAGCTTTTGCTTGATTTCTTTTTCCAGTTTCTGGAAGTTTTCAGCATCGGCTTGGGCTGCGATCTGCTTTTTCTGCTCGGGTGTGAGCTTGTCCGGATCGGCCGGGTTTTCATTCTCGGGGCCAGGATCGGTGTCCGGGTTGGGGCCGCCCTCGCTGCGCGGTGTCAGGCGCTCAAGCAAACCGGTCTGGCGCGCCGCATAGGGAAAGGCGTCGGGGTCGATGATGGAGCGTCCTCCCAGCACGCCGTTGGAACCGGCCAGCTGACCAAACGGATTCAGGCTGTGGGAACTGGGTCGGAAATAGTCAGCGATGCTCTTGCGCTGGTCTTCGTTGGAAGCACCCAGCAACCACATGAGCAGAAAAAAGGCCATCATGGCCGTCATCATGTCGGCCAGCGCGATTTTCCAGGCGCCACCGTGAGCCCCGCCATGGCCTTCATCGATCACCTTCTTGATGACGATGACGGGCGCATTGGCCGCAGGCGCTTCAGGCGCAGGTGCTTGCGCGGCAGGCGCCGCGTCGGCATTCGCTGCGCCAGCGTCTGCGGGTGCGGCTTCCTTCTCGTCAGCCATGGTTACTTGCCTCGCATGCCGTCAAACACCTCGGCAAAGGACGGCTGGTTGTGGTGGCTGATGCACACACGCGCGGCTTCGATCACCAAGGGCATGGGGTGGCCGTGCAGGTTGGCGATGATCAGTTGCATCACCATCTTGTACATCTCACCCTCTTCGTCCACCACCTGCTTGATGCGGTTGGCAAAGGGGCCAGCAATACCGTAGGCCATGAACACGCCCAGGAAGGTACCCACCAGCGCCGAGCCGATCAGGGCCCCCAGCACAGGAGGCGGTTGGTCAATCGCGCCCATGGTTTTCACCACACCCAACACGCAGGCCACAATGCCCAGCGCAGGCAAGGCGCCTTCAATACCGGCCCAGGTTTCGGCGGCCTTGAGTTCGTTGTGGTGGTGCAGTTTGATCGACGCATTCATCACGTCTTCAACGGCATAGGGGCTGAGGTTGCTGGAGGACACCACCATCAAACGCACGGTGTCGCAGATCAAATGCAGCAGACCGTGGTCATGCATGATGGCCGGGTATTCGGCAAAGATGGCACTGGACTCTGGGTTTTCGATGTGCGCTTCAAGCGCCACCGCCCCTTCCGCCTTGAGCGTCTTCAATATTTTGGCCACCAGGAACATCACCGCCAGGTAATCTTCCTTTTTGTAGCGTGAGCCTTTGAAGACCTTGCCCAGGCCGCCCATGGCGCTCTTGATGACCACCATGCTGTTGCCCACCAACATGGCGCCCGCTGCGGCGCCGGCAATGATGAAGGTTTCAATCGGCGCAGCCTTGATGATGGGCGCCATCTTGCCACCGGCCATGATGTACCCACCAAACACGCAACCGAACAGTACGAGAAGTCCTACTGCATTCATTCATCCACTCCACTAAGTCCCGGCATTCGGTCCCAAGGGAGCGCAGCCTAGACGGTCAGGACGGATCAGGCCAGTGCCCGACCCGCCGAATCAATTCAAGGAGCGAGGAGACTTGGACGATGCCGGCACGAGGGCAGGCACTTCGTTCCAGGCTTCCCGGATTTCGCTCATCAAACCATAAATCTCATCCAAGGCTTCCAGATCATTGCGCACATTGATGTGGAAGATCCGCTTGGTCACATAACTATACAGTTCATTCAGATTGCTGGCCAATTCGCCGCCCTGGGTGAAATCCAGTGCGCCTTGCAGGCCCAGCACGATACGGCTGGCACGGCCCAGTGCTTTGGATTTTTCGGCAATGGCACCATGCTGAATATGCCCACGGGCAGCCGACAGGCTCTCGAGCAAACCGTCAAACAGCATCTGAATCAACTCGATGCTGTTGGCATTGGACACGCCGGTGGTGACTTTGACGTCACCGTAACTCTCAATGGCTTTTAGATTGGGTCGCATGGTTTTCATTCCCGGATACAAGACTGTACCCCTGAATGATCGGAATCAACCCCAGCAACTTGAGGCCAGAGGCAACAGGTGCAGGGGATGTTCCCTCTCTTCATCGATTTCATGCCGGCACCTGCTGAGACGGCGGCGACAGGCTGGACTCAGACCCCAGAGTTTCTGTCTGGGTTTCATGGGTGAGCGCGGCGGTGTCGGACGCTTGCGCCGTCTCTGCCTGCGCGCCTTCGTTGGGCAATTCATCGCCCAACTCAGGCAACTTGCGCTCCATCAGATGGCTCGAATACGGCTCTGACAGGATCAGCCCGGTGCGGGCATACAGCATGGCCACCACCTGATCCAGGGTCTGTTGATTGACGAGCCATTGTTCGGGATGCTGCGCATCGTCAAACCCCACCTGGTACAAGCTGGCCACGTGGTGCATGGGAAGCCAGGATTCCAGAGAACCGCGCGGCGTGGGAAATTTGCCCACGTTGGAGGGGACATTCTGGGTCCCCTTGGCGCCATCTTGACGTCCCTGCATGAACAAACGTTCGATATGCTGTCGTACCACCGGCTCGTAGTGGGGCCGAAGCTTTTCCAGCAAATCGGCCGGATAGCCCGGTACCGGAATGCCACTCATTGCGTCCCATAAGGTTTTGCCAGACAAATCGGCGAACAGGCCGTCGTCATAGGTCTTGGGTATTTCAGGGCCCGTGTGCTTGCGGTAGATCACGTTGACCTTGTCGATCAGATAAAAACTCAGGACGACCAGCAACAGGACGCCCCAAGCCACGAAAAGCTGAAAGAAATTGCTCATGATGCTTGACGCTTGGTCCCGGGTGGCGTGTCGGGCGCGAGTTTCAACTCAATGCGGATTTTTTTCACCACTGCCGACAGGATCTGGCTGATGCGAGACTCACTCACGCTCAACACCTCGCCAATTTCCTTGAGGTTCATCTCCTCCACGTAGTACAACTGCATGACCAGTTGCTCGCGCTCGGGCAAATTTTCGATGGCCGCGGTGACCGCATCCATGAATTCAGCATGTTCAACTATCGCGTCGGGTTGCTGCGATTTGTCATCGGCGATGTTCATGACCTCTTCGGTCAGAACTTCCAGCGAATAGGTTTCAAACTGCAAGGCCTTGCCGCGGTCTTTGTGGAATTCCTCGATCTCCAGCCCCATGAATTCGGCAATTTCAGCCTGCGTGGGGGTGCGTCCCAGCTCCGAGGCCAGCACGTGCACGGTCTCGTTGTGCGATTTGTTGAAGGCCACCGCCGAGCGAGGCAGAAAAGACAGGCGTCGTACCTCGTCCAGCATGGCCCCACGCACACGGCTGTGAGCGAAGTTTTCAAAATCAACGCCTTTGGAGACGTCGTAGGCACGGGCTGCCTCCAGCAAACCGACCATGCCCACCTGGATCATCTCGTCGAGTTCCATGAAGGCTGGCACGCGCGCCTTGAGGTGGAGGGCCACCCGTTTGACCAGTCCCAGGTGACGCATCACCAGGTCCTCGCCGCGCGACGTTTCCTGCTGTTTGTACTGTTTGATCGGAGATAGCACTCTCATGATGCCTCCGGACTGTGTTGAATCAGCCGTTCCATGAAGAATTGCAGGCCGCCCGATGCTTGATCGATGGGGTGCAATTGGGTGGTGAGTTCGGCCAGACGACGAAAGTCACGGGTGGCCGCCGTGCCCGGCGCAAACTCCAGCACGGACTGGTATTTGCGCAGCGCCGTCAACACCATTTCATCGGATTCGATGGCAGTCAGGTAATGCAAGGTGCTGCCGAGAAATTTCACGCACACATCGTTGAGTCGCTGGTACAAGCGCCAGCCCTCCGACTGACTGCCCACCATGTTGGGCAGCAGATAGATTTCATCCAAATTCATCTGCTGGCTCAGCACCTTGATGGTGCCGTAGGCGTCAGCGATCGACGAGGGGTCGTCCTTGACCACAATGTAGCGACGCTGGCAGGCCCCCAGGAATGACAGCACCGAGGGCGAGATGCCTGCGGCAATGTCCACAATAAGGTAATCCACATCACCGGCCATGCCACTGAAGGCTTGCACGATGGTGGCGGCCTGCATGGAGCTCAGTGCGGCCAGCTCTTGCATGCCCGATGCGCCGGGAATCAGACGAATCCCCTGGCGCGTGGTGACGGTAATGTCGTCCAGCGATTTCTCACCCGACAGAAAATGACCCAGGTTGTAGGGCGCACGCGCACCCAAGGCAATTTGCGCATTGGCCAAACCAAGATCCGCGTCAAACAGCATCACCTTCGCACCCCGCTGAGCGAGTGCAACAGAGAGGTTGATGGAGACCGTGGTCTTGCCAACGCCGCCCTTGCCGCTGGCCACTCCGATCACTTCGGTCTTACGGTTGGTTTGCATGTATGTTGCCTGTGCGTTACGCGGCCATCGAGGCAGCCATGGCAGCCCCCGGTTGCAAAATGGGCTGATCCAGCGTGTCTGGCATGGCCGGCATGCCAGCACTCAGACCCAGGCCCGCGAGCGCAGCATCCACCAAGTCGGCGGCACAGGCACCGGGCATCCAATCGCCCAGTTTGTCTCCTTTGCTGCCGGCCATCAAGCCGACGCGAGACTCGCTCAAAAATTGTATCAACGCCCAGGGCTGGGTGCTTTCATCGATTTTGCTGGCCACGATGCTGTGCCAAGACAGCTCCTGGGATGCGAACAAACGTCGCAGGGTGGCCACGGACGCGTCGGCCGGCACCACCGCATGAAACTGGGCACGCGGCGAGACCGTGCGAATTTCTTGCACGCGCTCAGCCGTTTGAACACCGGCGGTATCAATCAGCACGACCCGGCGATGGGCCAGGTCTTCCAGCAGCAGTTTCAAGGCTGCCATGGAGGTGGCACGGAAGCACTCCACACCGGACTGCGTGCTGAGCAGTTGGGCCTGGTTCCAGGCACCGGGGCGCAAGTCGCAATAACTGATGACGGCCACTTGCTCGGCGCCGAATTCCAGCGCCATGTGTTGGGCCATGCGCGCGAGCATCAAGGTCTTGCCACTGCCCGAGGGACCCGCTACCACGTGAACACCTGCACCGGCCAACGTCACCTGATGCTCGGACACGGTGTGTTCCAGTTGAGCACGCATCACGGCGAGTGCGCTCTCGGCGTTGTCATGGTCGGGCAGCACGTCGAGCAACAAGGCTCGAAGCGCAGCCGGGATGGGGGCATCCTGTAACGCCTGACGCACCGGCTGCAAGGCCGGCGGCAAGTTTTGGCCGCTGCTCCACAAGGCCATTTGCTGGCTGAGGCGGAATTCCTTGCGCAAGGCCGACAATTCTTCGCGGACCAGGGAAACGATTTCCTGGCCTCGAATCTGTTCATGGGTCTGTTGGCCGGCAGCGCCGACCGACGCCAGCACTTCCTGCACACGGGCCACAGGCGCCATGACAGCTATCGGGGATTCATCTCGTCGCGGTGCCGGCTCGGGCATCACCGACTGGACCTTGTCCTGGGGTTGGGTGGCCACGGGTCGACGTGCCGGCATGGCTTGTTGCAAGGCCTGGGAAAAATCCACCTTGCCGGAGGCCACGGTGGGCGCCACCACGTGGGGAAATTCGTCCTGCAGCGCTTCTTCAGCACCCAGGGGCACCACATCAACCGCCACGATCATTTCGGTTTGGCCGCGGACCTGGCAGCTGGAGATGACCAGAACATCAGGGCCGTAGAGAGCCGTCGCCTTCTCTTGGGCGTTGCGCATATCCTTGGCCAGAATTCGCTTGAGTTCCATATCAATTCTCTATCAGTTCAGGTTGTCATCCGCTTGGCGTGACTTCACGTCCACCGTGTGAATCACCTTGACAGACTGGTCGTCCGGTATTTCGCTGTACGACAAGACTGTCAGATCATTGACACGCTGCTTGGCCGCTTTGGCCAGCCAGCCGCGGATCAGAGGAGACACCACCAGAACTGCCGGATGGCCTTCTTCCTCGAGGAAGCGGCAACCTGCGCGCAACGAGGCAAACAGGCTTTCCGACAAATTGGGCTCCAGGACTACGGGCTGTCCAGGTTGGCTTTGCTGCAAGACGTTATGCAATAACTGTTCCAGACCGGGTTCGAGCGTCATCACCGACAGGTTGCTCTGCTCGTCGATCAGGGACTGCATGATCATGCGTCCGAGTTTGGGCCGCACGACAGCGGTCAGTTGCTCCGGATCGGTCGTGCGTCCGGTGGCGTCGGCCAGGGTTTCAGCAATGGTGCGGATATCGCGAATCGACACCGATTCGCTCAACAACTGTTGCAATACACGGGTCAGAGCCCCCAGGCTGAGCTTGCCAGGCACCAGGTCTTCGACCAGCTTGGGCGACTTGGCTGCCAGCTTGTCCAGCAGTTGCTGGGTGTCGTCATGGCTGATGAGGTCTGCGGCGTTTTCACGCAGCACCTTGTTCAAATGGGTGGAAATGGCGGTACTGCCATCGACCACGGTGTAGCCCAGGGAACGCGCTTCATCGCGCTGCGACGGCTCGATCCACACGGCATCCAGTCCGAACGCAGGCTCCTTGGTGGGAATACCTTCAATTTCGCCATACACCTGGCCGGGGTTGATGGCCAGTTCCATGCCCACCTTGATCTCGCCTTTGCCACGCACCACGCCCTTGAGCACGATGTTGTAGCTGTCGGGATCGATGTTGAGGTCGTCGCGGATGCGCACCGGCTGCACCAGAAATCCCAGCTCGGCTGACAATTTCTTGCGCACGCCTTTGACCCGGCTCATGAGTTCGCCGCCCGTGTCGGGGTTGACCAGAGGAATCAGTCCGTAGCCAATTTCCAGGCCAATCAGGTCCACCTGGTCGAGGTCGTCCCAGTCCAGTTCCTTGGGGGCTTCGTCGGCCGCGGCGTCTGCCTTGGCCTGCTCGACCTCGGTTTCGGACTTGGCCTCTTCTCGCAACACGAGCAATCCAATGGCACACGCCGCGATGGCCAAAGACAGGAAGGTCAGATGAGGCATACCCGGCACCAAGCCCAGGATGGTGAGAATGCCCGCGGAGATAAAGAGTGCGGTGGGATTGCCAAACTGGTCACGGGCCTGTTCGGCCATGGACTCGGACGTGGTCACACGGGTCACGATGATGGCGGTGGCCAGCGACAGCAACAGGGAGGGAATCTGGGCGACCAGACCGTCACCGATGGTCAGCAGGACATACAGACGGCCTGCCTCGCCAAACGACATGTTGTGCTGGGTCAGGCCGATGGCCAGCCCCCCCACCACGTTGATCACCAGAATCAACATACCGGCAATCGCATCGCCACTCACGAATTTGGAGGCACCGTCCATGGAGCCGAAGAAGTCCGACTCTTGGGACAACACTTCCCGACGCTTCTTGGCGGTGGCCTGGTCGATGATGCCGGCATTCAGGTCGGCGTCAATCGACATTTGCTTACCCGGCATGGCGTCCAAGGTGAAACGGGCGTTCACTTCAGACACGCGGCCAGCGCCCTTGGTCACCACGATGAAGTTGATGATCATCAAAATGGCGAAGATGATGAAACCGACGACGTAGTTGCCGCTGATCACAAACTCACCGAACGCCGCGATCACCTTGCCAGCAGACTCATGGCCTTCATGACCGTGAACCAGGATCACCCGGGTCGAGGCCACGTTCAGGCCCAGACGCAACATGGTGGCAAAGAGCAGCACCGTGGGAAAAGAAGAGAACTCCAGCGGCTGGCGAGTACCAATGGCGATCATGATGATCACCAGGCTCGCCAGGATATTGAAGGTGAACAGAAAGTCCAGCAGCAGCGGGGGCAGCGGCAGGACCAACATGGCCATGATCAACAACACCAGCGCAGGAATTCCCAGGCCGGCGTAATCAAACTTCGACAAATTCTGTCGAATCATTGACAAACTTAGCGTTGACATGACGTGTTCAAGTGTTTTTGAGCTATTAAGATTTAATTTTCAGGCCTGCCAAGGCGGGTCTGTGATTGGGTCAAGCAATCGATGTGCCACCTGACACTGACACCAGGACCACCGACCGCCACGCAGACCTGGCGATCGATGGAAGCGGCATGGCCCAGGTCGGTCTGGAAATTGCTTGAAAGGGTCCAGGCCGACTTCATATCGGCTGACAAGAGGTGTTAGCGGCAAGGCTTGTCCGGTCACGGATCTTGCTCAAGCACCTTCGCTCAAGGTTTTATGAATTGCATTGCCCCATGACATTTCAGTCCCTGTCATCGTTGCCCGTAGGCCCAGGCGCCCCCTCTGTTGCCAAGACACAGGAGCATGCAGCGGTGCGTCCTGAACGATCCAACCAGGCAGGATTGGACTTTTCTGCTTATTTGAGTCAGGCCATGCAGTCCAAAGAGTGGGCCGGCGCGAGCAACCTGCAACGGCAAGGGCTTGCCGACCTCGGGCCCAAGGACCTGGACCGCTCTGCCCCAGGCCCACAACACAAGCCCGCCAACAACGAGTCCTCAGGTCCCGCACAACGCGGGGCTTCCGACAACAAGACATCGCATGACGACACGCGAGCCCAGACGCCCAACACCGGCGGCACCCGCCAAGAACTGACCCAACGTGCGTTGCGCAATGCCAGCCTGCGTGCGGCACAGGCTCGCGCGGAAGCCAATACCAGCGGGCGTGCAGCCCATGGTGAGGTCAAATCCCGCAAAGCTGCTGCTCGACACGACGACGAAGCCCGTGCAGCAACGGCTGCAAACACTGCGACCAGCGTCCTGCCGAACGCGGCCCATCACCCTGTGCAGGCTGCCGCCGATTCACACGCACAGGAGTCGTTGAACAGCGCCAACTCAGCCGTCAGCGTGGCAACACCCGGCGTCGAGGCGGGTCACCTCTTGGTGCCCGCAGCGACAGTCAGCACCCCTGACACAACTACCTTAGCAACCACCGAGGCCGTCCCTGCACAGGCGCTCGCCTCCGCAGGACTGACCACCGTCCAGCTCAGCCCGTACCTGCAGGTCATCACCCCGGGTCAAGGCGTGGTGAATGAACAAAGCCTGCAAGCGTTTGCCCAATCGATGGGCATTGACGCCCAAGTCTTCAAGCAACTCAGCACGCCTGCTGCCCCCGGGTCGGTGGACATCAGTGGCTTGCGCGCTGGCGTGACCGCCACCGATGCCCTGAACGGAACGCCCATCTTGCCCGCCGCGTCGACGGATATGTCAGCGATTGACCTGAGCCAGGCAGTGCCTGCAGGCTTGATGCTGGAAGACTTGCATATTGACTGGCTGGGCGGCCGGCGTAGCCTGGAACTCAGCACCCCGAGCACGCTGGACGTGTTGGGCATGCGCGATGGGGGCAACAGCCCCGATGCCGTCGTCTCACTCCAGGAGTCAGCCGATGCTGGAACCCAGGGGCAATCCTCTGACAACAACCCGGGGTTGGGACAATCCCACCCAGGCGCCAACGGGCGCGCATCGGGTACCGCGTCGGCCCAAAGCGCCCATGCGCCTGCCGCTCAAAACATGACCGAGCATTTCGAGAAGCTGAGCGCCAAGCTCGCCACCGAGATGGCCGGTCGGATTCACGAACAATTCAGCCAGGGCGAATGGAAAATGAAATTCGCCCTCAAACCCGCCAGTTTGGGGCAAGTGGATGTACAACTTGAAATGCGGGATGGTAAGCTCGCCGCCGTATTGCAGGCTGACAACCCGATGACTCAAGACCTGCTGCAAAACGGCAGTCAGCGCCTGCGCGATGCCTTGAGCCAGATGGGTTTGTCACAGTCTTCCGTCTCGGTGGGTGATGGCCGCAGCCAAGCCTTCCAGGGCGATCGACAATCCGGTGGACAGGGGTCAGGCACGGCCTCGTCTCACCCGTCCGACAGTCTCGATGATTCCGTGCCGGCTGTGGCAAACGCTCCGCGTCGCAACAGCCTGTCACAACTTGATTTTTACGCCTGAACACAGCGATAACTAGGAGCCCAGCATGGCAACAGCAGCACCCGCCCCCGCCGCCGAGACCGAAGGCGCGGAAGAGCCCAAGAAAAAGAAACCGATCGTCAAGATCCTGTTGATCGTGGTCGGCGCCATCGTCTTGATGATCGGCGTGATGTTCGCCACCCTCTTCTTCTCAGGCTACTTCGAGAAGAATGCCGAACTCGCCGCGCAGGACAAGCTCGAGGAGTTGGAAGCCGCCGCGAGCAAGGCCAAGATCGAGGCACCGTCCAAGATCAAGAAGGAAGCGCCCGAGGCGACTCGATTCGAGAAAAACTACCTGCAACTCGACAAAGAACTGATGACCAACATCACCGGTTCCAAGAAGGTGATGGTGGTGCAATTGGCCCTGATGACACATTACGACAACCGCGTGTTTGACAACGTCAAAAAGCATGAGTTTGCCTTGCGCTCGGCCATGCTCGATGTGATGCGCCAAACCACCGAGGCGGATGTGACCAAACCCGATTTCCGCAAGGACCTGGCTGCCAAGCTCAAGGATGTGCTGAACGAACTGCTCGAGAAATTCGAAGATTTTGGTGGCATTGAAGACGTTTTCTTCACTTCCTTTGTGATGCAGTAATAACCATGGCTGATAACTCCAACCTGTTGTCGCCAGAAGAGTTGCTCGCCCTGACCGAAGGGGTGCGGGACGGCTCGATCGAGGTGGACACTGGCTTTAACACCAAGTTGCACGTTCGCAAGCACGACCTGGCCAGCGAAGACAGCAGCCTGGGGGTGAACGTTTCGTCGATCGACATGATCAACGAGCGTTTCATCCGCATGTTCCGTCTTGGTCTGCTGGAAGTGCTGCGCACCACGCCTCGGGTCAACCCGTCGCGTGTGCAGATCATCAAATTTGGTGACTACCTCAAGATGCTCAAACCGCCGCTGGCGGTGAACACGGTGCGTATGCATCCGCTGCGGGGGTTTTCGGTGGTCATCATCGACCCCAACGTGGTCTTCAGTTCGCTCGACAGTTTCTTCGGTGGTTTTGGCAAAGGCGTGGGCGATTTACCCCCGGGTCGGTTGTTCACCCCGACCGAAACACGCATCATCAACATCATTCTGGAAGTCTTCTTCCGCTCGCTCAAGGAAGCCTGGGCTCCTGTGCTGGAGATTGACTGCGAAAAAGTCAGTGCTGAGATCAATCCGCAATTTGCACAGATTGCCGATGAGAACGACCTGGTGGTGCTCAACCGCTTCGAGGCAGAGGCTACGGCCACTGGCGGCAAAGGCTTCATGGATCTGGTGTATCCCTACGCCACCCTCAAGCCGCTGCGCGAACTGCTACGCAATCGGGTACAAACCGGTGACGGCAACGAGGAATCGGACAAGGTCTGGCGCGAGGATCTCGCAGTGGCCGTGGGCGATGCACACGTCGATGCCAAAGTGGTCATGGGTCATATCAAAACCACGCTGCACGATTTGCAAACCATGAAAGAGGGCGATCTGCTCTTCTTCAAGAAACCTGAGCTGGCTCAATTCATCACCAACGAGGTCCCGTCCTTCGGTGTGCAAGTCGGTTCGCGCGGATCGCATGTGGCGGTTCGCATCGAAAAACAACTGGCCCCTGGGCACCTTTGATCGAGGAATTCAACATGAACGACACCACTGAACTCAATGAGTCGGGCGCAGCCGGCGATAACGAGCCTAATCCGACTGCCCAAGACTTTCAAGTCAGCCATCCAGGCAACATCAATGCTGATGTGCTGCAAAATATTTCCGTCTCACTGGCCATCGAGGTCGGTCGTGCGCAAATCAAAATCAAGGATTTGATGCGTTTGACCCAGGGCAGCGTGGTGGAACTCGATCGCATTGCCGGCGAACCGCTGGACCTCCTGGTGAACAACACCGTGGTGGCGCAAGGCGAAGTGGTGCTGGTCAACGACCGTTACGGCATTCGCCTCACCCGCGTGGTCCCGTCCACCGAGCGCTTGAAGTCACTGTGATGGTGGCATGAGCCGCTGGCCCAAAGCCCGCGCTCGTTGTCTCTCCAACATCTTTTCCCATAAAAAAACCTTCTGCATCGCTGCAGAAGGTTTTTTTACGCGGCCAATTCGGTCAGATGATCAGTGAGAGGGGACCTGCGGCTCGTTACAGGTTTGGCCTGTGTCCGCTGGACCCGCCCCTCAAGGCGCTCAATCCGAACTGATCTTGCGGCCGTTCAGGCTTTGTACCGGACGAGCGTTGAGCTTGAAGGGGAACTTCGCCACCTGCGCCTTGGATATATCCACCGGCGTCTTGAGGATATAGAAATTCACACCCTCGGTACACGGCGGCGTTGTCAGCGAGCCCTCGTAGGCATAGTAGGAAAGCGACGACGGCAGCATTTGGCCCGGGTTGAACTTCACTTTGGCAGGCACATACTCTTCACCCTCTTTGGGCGGCAGGTTGGCCCACAAGGTCTTGATGGCCGCGTTGTCCTTGCCCTCGTTCAGCAGCACACCAATCACCGCCAATTTGCCCGCAGCGCTCTTGTGCACAAAGTGCGCCACCATGGCGGAGTTTTTGCCATCCACCTGTTCTTCGCTGGGGCGATGGAAATGGAATTGCAACAGATCAAACTCTTCCTTGTTGATGGTCAGCTTGCTGCCGGGCTCCACGTTGACCTGAATGGTGTGGCCATTGTTGATCACCTTGAGTTGGCCTTCCTTGTAGGCCACCGCCAGGGTGTCCTTGCCTTTTTCAAAGGGGCCGACGATGTTCAGCGGCGACTGCTTCTTGCCCTTGCCACAGATGGGGAAGTTGGCGCCCCAGTGCTCGGGCCCATTGTCACCCTCGTAGCCCCAGTGCACATCGTGGCCTTTGTTGCCCTCTTTCTTGGCGTGCTTGTCCTTGGACTCGTTGTCCTTGCCCTCTTTGGCCGGTGACTTACGCTGGCACTCGGACAGCATGTTGACCTTCTGGCCGGCAGCAACCAGGGCATTCTGGGCTGCGCACACGGATTGCAGGCGGGTGTTCCACTCCGCCATCTCAAGGGATTTTTCGAAAGCCGCCACCGTGTCCGGGTCGCCGGGGCCTTTGGTGAGCAGACGCAGAGCGGCCAGGCCCACCTGGCGCTCGGTGGTCAAGGATTTTTGTGCCTTGTAGAGCGTTTCAATGTCTTGCAGCAACACGCCGTTGGCAAAGGCGGATTTCACCGCTTCGAATTCATGCTGCTTGTCCTCAAGCGCCTGCATGGATTTTTCAGCCTCGGCGAGGGCTTCCTTGACCTTATCGGTCTCATGCTCGGCGTCCTCGACCTGCTCGGTGAGCTCGGCGATTTCGTGCACCAGATGCTTCTTGCCGGCAAAGTTCCAATAGGCAAAGCCGCCAGCAGCCACGAGGGCGGCGATCAAGATGACCTCCAGCGCGGCTCGCAGATACTTCTTGATGATTTCCTTGATTTTTTGCATACCCGTATTCCTTGGTGTGACAGGACGCCAACAGCGACTCCTGCCAGGAGGTGACAGCCATGGTATCGGTTCGACGACACAGAAGCTTTAATGGCCGACAGCGCCGACTCCAGGATAATCCAGCGCCATGATCAGATTGTTTGTTGGACTGGGCAACCCAGGTCCCCAGTACGAGGATACCCGCCACAATGCAGGGTTCTGGTGGATCGACGCCCTGGCACGCCAACTCGGCGTGACGCTCAACCTGGACCGGGGGTACCACGGGCTGGTGGCGCGCACCCAGATCGAGGGTGAGAATATTTGGCTGCTGGAACCCCAGACGTTCATGAACCTCTCGGGCAAGTCGGTGGCCGCCCTGACGAAGTTTTTCAAGATCAGCCCGCAAGAAATTCTGGTGGCGCACGACGAACTCGATGTCGTGCCGGGCCAGGCCAAACTCAAGCTGGGGGGTAGCCATGCCGGTCACAACGGCCTGCGCGACATCCACGCCCAACTGGGCACCGACCAATACTGGCGTTTGCGTCTTGGCATTGGCCACCCAGGCGTGAAGTCGGAGGTGATCCATTGGGTCCTGCAAAAACCGTCGCCGGATCAGCGAATCGCGATAGAGCAGTGCGTAGACCGCACGCTCAAGGCGGTGCCAGACTTGTTGGCTGGCGATATGCCCAAAGCCACGCTGCTGGTGCACACCAGCAAGCCGCCTCGGGCCAAACCGCCCCGACCGGCAGATCTGCCACCCCCGGGATCCAGTCAAAGCGCCTGACCGGCTTAGTACCAAAATCCTCTTTCATCTTAAATCTAGGGTAATCCCTAGATGGTCGTGGGGCACGCATTGGAACAATATGGTTATTAATCATAACCAATTGGGGTCGCCCTGTGTCTGCCATGTCCGCCTCTACTGCCCTCCACCCTGCCCTTGAACGTGCCGCTCAGCAAGGTGTTGCGCTGGAGATGCAAGGCGCCGTTGCCGTGGTCCGGCTCTGCCGCCCTGCCAAGCGCAATGCCCTGAGCGACGGCTTGATTGAGGCGCTGCGCGATGTCTTCCAGAACCTGCCCGCCGAGGCTCGCGCCGCCGTGGTGCACGGCGAAGGCGACCATTTCTGCGCCGGCCTGGACTTGTCTGAACTCAAAGAGCGTGATGCCGGTGAAGGCGTGCACCATTCGCGCAGCTGGCACGTGGCCCTGAACGCGGTGGAGCAAGGCCGAGTGCCTGTAGTCGCCGCGCTGCATGGTGCGGTGGTGGGCGGCGGCCTGGAGCTGGCCAGTGCTTGCCACATCCGCGTGGCCGATGCGTCCACCTTTTACGCCCTGCCCGAGGGCACGCGCGGTATTTTTGTGGGGGGCGGTGGCTCGGTGCGGGTGCCCAAATTGATTGGCGCTGCGCGCATGACCGACATGATGCTGACCGGTCGCGTCTACGACGCCACCGAGGGCGAGCGGGTGGGTTTTGCGCAATACCTCGTGGAAGCCGGTGCCTCGCTGGCCAAGGCACTGGAACTGGCGCAACGCATCGCCACCAACGCCCCGCTGACCAACTATGCCTTGATGCATGCGCTGCCTCGCATTGCCGAGCAACCGGCCGATCACGGCTTTTTCACCGAAGCCCTGATCTCGTCCATCGCACAGTCGGCCCCTGAAGCCAAGGCCCGCGTGCGCGCCTTCCTGGAAGGCAAAGCCGCCAAGGTTCAAAAGCGCTGACCAGCGCTCCAACATTCCATCGATCCGAGGAGACCTGCATGACCGCCCCCCGTTTTCGACCGCTCGAATTTGGCGTTACCCGTGTGCACTTGCGTGATGGTGTCCCCGGCACGCACTATCTGATGGCCGAACAGCCTTTGGTGGGGTTTCCTGATCGCATCACCGATCGCTTGCGTCATTGGGCCCAGGTGGCCCCGAACCGCAGCTTGTTGGCGCGACGCGTGAAGCAAGCCAATGGCCAGCTGGGTGACTGGCGTCATGTGACCTTTGGCGAAGCCTGGGGAACCGCACGCAACATTGCACAGTCCCTCATCAACCGGGGATTGAGCGTGGATCGACCGGTGGCCATCCTGAGTGAGAACAGCCTGGAGCATGCACTGCTCAGTCTGGGGTGTTTGGTGGCGGGAATTCCGTTTGTGCCGGTCTCACCCCCCTACTCGCTGGTCAGCCAGGACTACGACAAACTCAAGCATGTGCTCAACACGGTGACACCTGGCCTGGTGTTCGCCAGTGATGAGCGTTATGCCAAGGCCATCCGCGCCGCCGTCCCAGCCGACATGGAAGTGGTGCTGCAGGAAGGCAGCGTGGAAGGCCGCACGGTCACGCGCTTTGCCGACCTGTGCAACACGCAGGCGACGGCGGCTGTCGATGCCGCCATGGCGGCCACGGGGCCAGACACCATCGTCAAGTTTCTCTTCACCAGCGGCTCCACCAAGCTGCCCAAGGCGGTGATCAACACCCAGCGCATGTGGTGCGCCAACCAGCAACAAATGGCGCAGTCCATGCCCGTGCTGGCCAAGGGCGAGTTGGTGCTGGTGGACTGGCTGCCCTGGAACCACACCTTTGGCGGCAACCACAATTTCGGCATGGTGCTCTACCACGGCGGCACGCTGTACATCGACGACGGCAAGCCCACACCCGCACTCATGCATGAAACCTTGCGCAACTTGCGCGAAGTGGCGCCCACGGTGTACTTCAACGTGCCGACCGGCTTCGAAGCGATTGCGCTGGCCATGAAAACCGACGACGCGCTGCGCAAGACACTGCTCTCGCGCGTCAACATGTTCTTCTACGCAGGTGCCGCGTTGGCGCAACCCATCTGGGACAGCCTGTATGAATCGCAGGAACGCGAGATTGGCGAGCGCATTGTCATGAGCACGGGCCTGGGCATGACCGAATCCGGACCCTTTGGCATCTTCGTGACCAACCCTCACGTGCGCGCTGGTGATCTGGGTGTACCGACACCGGGACTGGAACTCAAGCTGGTGGACATGGACGGCAAAACCGAGGTGCGCTACCGAGGTCCCAACATCACCCCTGGCTACTGGCGGGCCCCCCAGGAAACCGCCGAGGCGTTTGATGAGGAAGGCTTCTTCAAGACCGGTGACGCCGTCAAGTGGATCGACGAAACGGACGTGCACCTGGGACTGAAGTTTGACGGCCGAATTGCTGAAGACTTCAAGCTCGCCACCGGCACCTTTGTGAGTGTGGGGCCGCTGCGGGGCAAGATCATCGCGGCCGGTGCTCCTTATGTCCAGGATGTGGTGCTGACCGGGTTGAACATGAAGGAAGTGGGCGCCATGGTGTTTCCGACACCCGCGGTACGCCAACTGGCCGGGTTGCCCGCTGAAGCCCCGTTGGCCGACGTGCTCAGCAGCGCGCCTGTGCTGGCCCATTTCCAGAGCCTGGTGAACGATCTGGCGCGCAGCGCCACGGGCAGCGCCAACCGCATTGCGCGTCTGTGCCTGCTGTCGGAAGCGCCCACCCTCGATCGCGGCGAAATCACCGACAAAGGCTCGATCAACCAGCGCGCCGTGCTCTCGCACCGCGCTGACACCGTGGCGGCTCTGCACGAAGACCGCCTGCATGTCATTCTCAAACCCCAGCTCTGAAGTTCAGATCGCTCACCATGACCTCACGCGGCTTGTTCAACTCTTTCGACGATGTCTGGATGCACGACGGCGTGCGCACCCCCATGGTCGACTACTGTGGCGCAGTGGGCCACATCTCCCCGACCGATCTGGGCATCAAAGCGGCCCGTGAAGCCCTCAAGCGTGCCGGCGTGCCAGCCACCGACATCGGCTCGGTCATCGCCGGCAACATGGCACCCGGCGACTTTGACCAGTTCTTCTTGCCACGTCACATTGGCTTGTATGCAGGTGTCCCGATCGATGTGCCAGCCCAGATGGCACAACGCATTTGCGGCACCGGTTTTGAATTGTTCCGCCAGGCTGCTGAACAAATTCAGGGCGGCCTGACCGATGCCGCTTTGGTGGTGGGTACCGAGAGCATGACCCGCAACCCCATTGCCGCGTTTGATCACCGCACCGGCTTCAAGCTGGGTGCTCCCGTGGGTTTCAAGGACTACATGTGGGAAGCGCTGAAAGATCCGGCCGCCGGCATCAACATGATCCAGACCGCCGAGAACCTGGCCAAGCAATACGGCATCACGCGTGAAGACGTGGATGCCTTTGCCAGCGACTCGTTTGCCAAAGCGGTGGCCGCACAACAGCGTGGTTTTCATGCGGGCGAAATCGTGCCAGTGGTCACCGAAAAATTCGAGATCGACGGTTACAAATCGCGTGGCATTCGCCTGCCAGGCAAGATCACCGAAGTGAACCAGGACACGCACCCGCGCGTGTCACCCGTTGACGTGCTGGCCAAGCTGAAACCCGTCTATGACGGTGGGGTGCAGACCGGCGGCAACAGCTCGGCTTTGGTCGATGCAGCGGCGGCGTGTGTGGTGACCTCCGGAGCCTACGTCAAGTCACATCCCCACGGCGCGTTGGCACGCGTGGCCGCGGCAGCCGTGGTGGGTGTGCCACCTGAAATCATGGGTATTGGCCCAGCCCCAGCCATTCGCTTGTTGCTCGAGCGCACCGGCTTGACGCTCGACCAGATCGGCCGCTTTGAAATCAACGAAGCACAAGGGGCCCAAACCCTGGCCGTGGGCCGCGACCTGGGGCTGGACCTCTCACGCCTGAACGTCAACGGGGGCGCGATTGCGCTGGGTCATCCCCTGGCCGCCACCGGTGTTCGCCTGACCCTCACCCTTGCGCGAGAACTGCGTCGCGCCAAGTTGCGCTGGGGTATCTCAAGCGCCTGCGTGGGGGGCGGACAAGGCATTGCCCTGTTGATTGAAAACCCCGAGACAGCCTGAGCCTGCCCACCGGCGCACAAACGACCGCATCAAAAGGATCTTTCGTATGAACATTCAAGGAACAGCAGCCCTGGTCACCGGCGGTGGCTCGGGTCTGGGTGAAGCCACCGCACGTGAACTCGCCCGCCTGGGTGCCCGCGTGGCCGTGCTGGATCTCAACCTGGACAATGCCCAGCGCGTCGCCCACGACATCGGCGGCATTGCCGTGGCCTGCAACGTGTCCGACCCGGACAGCATGGCCCAGGCGATCGCAACCGCCTCGGCCGCCCATGGCCCGGCGCGCATCCTGATGCAAATTGCCGGTATCGGCACTGCCAAGCGCGTGGTCGGGAAAGACGGCCAGGCCGCCCCCCTGGAAGACTTTGCCAAGGTGATCAACGTCAACCTCATTGGCACCTACAACGCGGCCCGCCTCTTTGCGGCCGCCTGCGCCCAGCTCGACCCGATGGAAGACGGCGCCCGTGGCGTGATGGTGTTCACCGCCTCGGTGGCAGCGTACGACGGCCAGGTGGGTCAGCAAGCCTACAGCGCGTCCAAGGCGGGCGTGGTGGGCATGACCTTGCCGATGGCACGTGATCTCGCGCAGCACGGCATTCGTGTGTGCACCATCGCCCCCGGCCTCTTCTCCACACCCTTGATGAAAACCCTGCCCGAGCCGGTGCAGCAATCCCTGGCGGCGAGCATCCCCTTCCCCTCGCGCTTGGGCAAGCCCAAGGAGTTTGCCGAATTGGCGGTACACATCGTGCAGAACAACCACCTGAACGGCGAAACCATCCGCCTCGATGGCTCGTTGCGCATGGCGCCGCGCTGATCGGCCTTGAGCAACACGCCCCCTTTAACACCCTCGACTGCCCCAGACCATGTCCAAAACCGTTGTGTATGAAGTGGAAGTGATGTTCGGTGACTGCGATCCCGCGGGCATCGTGTTCTTCCCCAATTTTTCCAAATGGATGGATGCCTCGTCGCTGAATTTTTTCGTCCAGTGTGGCGTACCGCCCTGGCGCGAACTGGTGAAGACGCGCGGCATCATCGGCACCCCGCTGCTGGAGATTCACACCAAGTTCATGCGACCGGCCACCTATGGCGAGCGCATCCAGGTACACACCAGCATCGCTGAGTGGCGCGACAAGGTGGTGTTGCAAAAGCATGTGGTGATGCGCGGCGACACCGTGCTGTGCGAAGGCCTGGAGACCCGCGCTTTTTGTATCAAGCATCCGGAGGACCCGGACCGCATCAAGGCCATCCCGGTGCCTGAAGACATCAAGGCCTTGTGCAGCTGATCGCTCATCCTTCATTTTCATCAACCCCTGTATCCATTTTTCAACCCAAGGAGACACACATGAAACTCAAGAAAACCCTCTTGGCCCTGGCCGTCACCGTGTCGGCCAGCACTGCTGCGTTGGCCGATATCAAAATCGGCGTGAGCCTGGCGCTCACCGGACCGGGCTCGGGCCTGGGCATTCCGATGCAAAACCAGCTGAAACTCTTCCCGCAAACCATTGGGGGTGAAAAAGTCCAACTCATCGTGCTCGATGACGCGACCGATCCTGGCAAGGGTGCCGCCAATGCACGCCGCTTCGTGACCGAAGACAAGGTGGACGTGATCATCGGCTCGTGCATCACCGCTGTGGCCGCCGCCATGACCGACATTGCTGCCGAAGCCAGCACGGTGCAACTGGCCGGTTCACCCGTGGGCGTGCCAGCGGGCAAGGACAAGTGGATGTTCCGCCTGCCGCAATCCAACACCGTGATTGGCTACGCCATGGTCGAGCACATGAAGAAACAAGGCGTGAAGACCCTGGGCTTCCTGGGCTACACCGACGCCTACGGCGAACAATGGCTGAAAGAAGTAGCCCCGTTGCTGGACAAGGCCGGCATCAAGCTGGTGGCCACCGAGCGCTTCGCCCGCACCGACACCAGCGTGACCCCGCAAGCGTTGAAGCTGGTGGCAGCCAACCCGGACGCCATGCTGGTGGTGGCCTCGGGATCAGGAGCCGCCATGCCCCAACTGGGTCTGGTTGAGCGCGGCTTCAAAGGCAAGATCTACCAGACGCATGCCGCCGCTACCATGGACCTGATACGCGTGGGCGGTAAGGGCGTGGAAGGTACCTTTGTGTCTGCCGGCCCGGTGATCGCGCCAGACCAACTGCCCGACAGCCACCCCTCGAAGAAAATGGCACAGGATTTCGTGAACAAGTACGACAAGGTCTATGGCGCTGGCAGTCACAACCAGTTTGCCGGACATGCCTACGACGCCCAGGTGGCCCTGGAGAAAGCCGTCCCGATGGCACTGAAGAAGGCCAAGCCCGGCACCGTCGAGTTCCGCACCGCCTTGCGTGATTCGCTTGAAACCATGGGCCGTACCAACTTTGCCCACGGCATCATGAACTGGACCAAGGATGACCACTGGGGTTACACCATGGACACGGCTGTGATGCTCAAGGTCGTGGACGGCAAGTTCAAGGTCGAATAAAGCCGCACACCATGGACTCCACCATTGCCAGCATCCTGCTGCTTGACGGCCTCACCAGCGGCGCAGTCTATGCCCTGCTTGGGCTAGCCACCGTGCTGGTGTTCACCGTCACGCGGGTGATCTTCATTCCCCAAGGTGAATTCGTGGCCTATGGTGCGCTCACGCTGGCGATGTTGCAAAGCGGCAAGACACCCGGCACCGTCTGGTTGCTGATGTGCCTGGCGGTGGTGGCGTCGGTGATGGAATTGGTGGAACGCTGGCGCCACCACGGCAACCCGGTTCGGGCGTTGCAGTCGGCGCTCAAGACACTTTTGATCCCCGCCGTGGTGGCGGTGGTGTCCATCTGGGCGGCACCCCAGCAATTTGCGCTGTGGGTGCAGGCCTTGCTGAGCGTGGCGATTGTCACGACCTTTGGCCCCTTGGTCTACCGAGTGGCGTACCAGTCGCTCGAAGCCGCCACGCCCTTGGTGCTGCTGATTGTGTCGGTGGGTGTGCATTTCGCCATGACCGGTCTGGGTCTGCTGTTCTTTGGAGCTGAGGGGTTTCGCAACCCGTCTTTCTGGGACGATCGGTTTGCGCTCGGCCCGGTCACCCTCACGGGTCAGACGGTGATCATTTTTGGCGTGTCGCTTTCATTGATCGTGCTGCTGTGGCTGTATTTTGAAAAGTCATTGCGTGGCAAAGCCCTGCGCGCCACGGCAGTCAACCGCACCGGCGCGCGCTTGATGGGCATCTCCACGCATGCGTCGGGTCAATTGACGTTTCTGATGGCAGCCTTGATCGGGGCTCTCTCGGGCCTGTTGATCGGCCCCACCACCACGGTGTTTTACGACTCCGGGTTTTTGATTGGCCTCAAGGGTTTTGTGGCAGCGGTGGTGGCTGGGCTCTCGAGTTACCCCGGGGCGTTGCTGGGTGCCTTGTTTGTGGGCATCGTGGAGGCCTTTGGCGCATTCTGGGCCAGTGCTTTCAAGGAAGTGATTGTGTTCACCTTGATCCTGCCCATTTTGCTGGTGCGCTCCCTGCGCAGTGGCCACTCGGATGAGGAGCACTGAGATGAAACAACATCTCCCCGTCCTGTTGCTGTCGTTGTCAGTGCCCATCATTGCCCTGCTGCCGCTGCCCGATTTCTGGATTGCTCAACTCAATTACATCGGGCTGTACGCCCTGGTGTCCCTGGGCTTGGTGCTGCTCACCGGCGTGGGCGGGCTGACTTCGTTTGGTCAAGCCGCCTTTGTGGGCATCGGTGCTTACACCACTGCCTGGCTCACCCTCAACCTGGGCCTGTCGCCCTGGATCACGCTCTTCATCGGTCTGGGCTTGACCGCCGTGAGTGCCCTCGTGGTGGGACTCATCACCTTGCGAATGTCGGGCCACTACCTGCCATTGGCCACCATTGCTTGGGGGCTGTCGCTGTATTACCTGATGGGCAACCTGGATGCCCTGGGCAAATACGACGGACTGCTAGGCCTTAAAAGTCTGTCGGTGGGTGACATCGACATTGGCCAGGGGCGTCTGTTTTTTGTCCTGTGCTGGGCCCTGCTCATCGCGGGCGCTGTGGCCCTGATCAACCTGCTCGATTCGCGACCCGGGCGCGCTATTCGCTCACTCAAAGGTGGCACGCAAATGGCCGAGGCCATGGGCATCAGCACCTTCCGCTACAAGGTCACCATCTTCCTGATTGCCGCCTTGTTCGCGGCGGTGGCGGGTTGGCTGCTCGCCCACTTTCAACGCACGGTGAACCCGTCGGCCTTTGGCCTGAAGATGGGCATTGAGTACCTGTTCATGGCCGTGGTGGGCGGTGTGGGCCATGTGTGGGGCGCCGTCGTCGGGGCAGCTCTGGTCAAGTTGCTGGACGACTACCTGCAAGTGGCCCTGCCTGCAATCATCGGTACCAGTGGTAGCTACGAGGTCATAGTGTTTGGTGTGGCCCTGGTACTGGTGCTCAAGTACCTGCCCGATGGCTTGTGGTCTGTGGTGGCGCGCAAATTCCCACGACCGCCCCGTGCCCTCAATTGGTTGGAAGCTGAGGATCTGCCCGTACGAAGCAAACCTGCCCCAGGCGAACCTGTCCTGGTGGTGGACAACATTCGCAAACAGTTTGGGGGGCTGACGGCTGTCAATGACATCAGCTTTGACATTGCAGCCGGCCAAATCGTGGGGCTGATTGGTCCGAACGGCGCTGGCAAATCCACCACCTTCAACCTCATCACGGGCGTGCTGTCCAAAACCTCGGGGCGCGTCACCTTCTGCGGCCAAGACGTCAGCCAACTGCCCTCGCGCGAGATTGCTCGCCAGGGCATGTCACGCACCTTCCAACATGTGAAGATGATTGCCGACATGACCGTGCTGGAAAACGTGGCCATGGGGGCCTACACCCGCGGCCACAAGGGCGTGCTCTCCGCGATGCTTCGGACTAACCAGGTCGAAGAGCAACGGTTGATGAAAGAGGCCCAACGCCAGCTCGAGCGCATTGGCATGGGCGTCAGCTTGCACGAGCAGGCTGGCAACCTGGCCATGGGCTCCCAGCGCCTGATGGAGATTGCCCGGGCATTGTGCAGTGATCCCGCCTTGCTGTTGCTGGATGAACCTGCGGCCGGTCTGCGTCACAAGGAAAAACAGGCGCTGGCCCAGGTGCTGCGTCAACTGCAACGCGAAGGCATGAGCATCCTGCTGGTGGAGCACGACATGGACCTGGTCATGGAGGTGTGTGATCAACTGGTGGTGATGGAATTTGGCACCCTGCTCACCCGGGGCACACCCGCTGAAGTGCAGGCCAACCCGGCCGTGCGGGCTGCCTACCTTGGAACGGAACACTGAACATGAGCCTGCCCCAACTCACAGTCACCGACCTGCGTGCCGGCTATGGCAAGGCAGAGGTGCTACATGGTCTGACCCTGCAAGCCAACAAAGGGAGTGTGATCACGGTGATCGGCCCCAATGGCGCGGGCAAGTCCACCTTTCTCAACAGCCTGATGGGGATGCTGCCCAGCCAGGGGCGTATCGAGTTTGACGGTCAATCGATCGAGGACCTCACCCTGGAAGAGCGCGTGATGCTGGGCATTGCACTGGTCCCCGAAAAGCGCGAGTTGTTTGGCACCATGAGTGTGGAAGATAACCTGGTGCTAGGGGGGTTCCGTCAGATGCGCCTGGGCAACGGGCAATGGCGAGACCGTCTCGCCGATGTGTTTGCGCTGTTCCCCCGTCTGAAAGAACGCCGCGCACAAGAAGCAGGCACGCTCTCAGGCGGCGAACGCCAGATGCTGGCCGTGGGTCGAGCGCTGATGTCTCGTCCGTCGGTGCTGATGCTGGATGAACCCAGTCTGGGGCTGGCCCCGTTGATTGTGAAAGACATCTTCTCCATCATCGAGACACTGCGCCAAACCGGCGTGACGATCGTGCTGGTGGAACAGAACGCCCGCGCTGCACTCGCCGTGGCCGATCACGGCTATGTGCTGGAAATGGGCGAGATCGCACTGCAGGGGCCAGCCGAGCAATTAGCCCGTGACCCACGTGTGATCGACACTTACCTGGGTGCCAGCAAAAAAACGGAGGCTCAGGCATGAGTGCCTATCAACCCAACACCCGCGAGATGTTCACCTTGCTGCATCAGGTGCTGCAGGCACCTCGGCAACTCGTGCACATCGAGGCGTTTGCCGAGGTCGATCAGGACTTGATGGAGCAGGTGCTGGACGAGGCGGGTAAGTTTGTTGGCGAGGTCATTGCACCGTTGAACCGAGACGGCGATGAGATCGGCTGCCAATTCGACCACGGTCGCGTGGTGACACCGCCTGGCTTTCGCGACGCCTACCAAGCTTTCTGGCAAGCGGGCTGGCCGGCGCTGGCTGCGGCCACCGAAGATGGTGGGCAAGGCCTGCCCAGCGTGCTTGAGGTCATGCTCTATGAGATGCTGTGCGGAGCCAACCATGGGTGGACCATGGCCCCCGGACTGCTGCATGGCGCGTACGAATGCCTCAAGCACCACGCCAGTGAGGAGCTCAAAGCCCAGTACCTGAGCAAGCTGGCCACCGGGGAGTGGCTGGCCACCATGTGCCTGACGGAACCCCATGCAGGCAGTGATCTGGGCTTGGCACGCACCCGCGCCACGCCTCTGCCCGATGGACGCTTCGCGCTCAATGGCACGAAGATTTTCATTTCCGGCGGCGAGCACGATTTGAGTGAGAACATCGTGCACTTGGTGTTGGCGCGATTGCCCGACGCGCCCCCCGGCCCCAAAGGTTTGTCCTTGTTTGTGGTGCCCAA
>Ga0255087_1000039_pt1 | contig 55146 bp, 60 predicted proteins | sample Colum_Miss_RepA__FD_188561 | JGI IMG/M metagenome (GOLD analysis project Ga0255087, IMG submission 188561) | Freshwater microbial communities from Columbia River, Oregon, United States - Colum_Miss_RepA_8d | ecosystem: Environmental > Aquatic > Freshwater > River | place: USA: Oregon | collected...
GTAACGGGCAAGGCCCTACCGAGCGGAATAATCCCCTTCTGCAATTCACCAAGATAATTATCCCAAGCATCCAAGTTTTGCAGATGAAATCCATTGATATGCCCAAAAGAAGCTACGCCTGTTCCAAACATATCTGCCCCATGCCAAAGCTCATCCCGATAAACAAATTTCATTTTTGCCTTGCTCCGAACCAGAGTATAGGCACTCGATATCTCGTATCCATTTTCCATCAAAGTTTCAAAAGCATATTTAACCCATGCTCTTTTGGTGGGCCAATCAGAAACAGCAAGAGGATCAGGCTGATCAACCTGTTTTAATTCCTTTGAAAACACTGTGTTAAAAGGAAGCTCCATCTGGTAAATGGTGATGCAATCAGGTGCAATTTCGATTGTTTTCTTGATGCAATCTTTCCAATTTTCTGTGGTTTCACCCACCATGCCTGCAATGAGATCAATATTTATAAGGGGGAAATTCAGCTCCCGTGCCCAAGTGTATGCCTTAACTATTTCGGCCGAATGATGGGCCCTGCCATTAGATTCAAGAATTTCATCATTAAAATTCTCAACGCCCAAGCTTAAGCGCGTGACGCCCATTTGCCTAAGAGCAGCAAGCTTATGTTGCTGAAGAGTGCCTGGCTCGCATTCGAAAGTAACTTCTCTGGCGCCATTCCAACTAAATGAGTTTTTAATGCCATTAAAAAGTTTTTCGAGTTGAGTAACACTTAAATAAGAAGGAGTACCACCGCCAAAATAGACAAAGTCAAGATCCCTGCCACCACGCACAGGCAATTGGGAACAAAGAGCGATTTCTTGAATCAGTGCATCGAGGTAATTATCGACATCCTTGGCATTTTTATCCGTGTAAACCCTAAAATAGCAAAACTTGCAGCGTTTCCTGCAAAAAGGGATGTGCGCATAAAGACCTAGGGGTGTGCCCGGCTCTGGCTGTGCGTTTAAAACCTTATGGGCCTCAGGTAAAAAAGAAGGCTTCCAGAAGGAAAATGGTGGGTAGTTGGCAACAAAATAGTTGCCCAGCTCGGTCTTCTCTGTGGTTGAATCACTCATGAATCAAATTCCCAACTCGATTATTAAAATATTATTCTAATGTAATTTACCACTAATCCACACAATCTTTCTCAAAAACCTGAAGTAAATCAAAGTTTTTACAATCTAAGGTTTGAAGTTTAAATCGCAATCGCTAAACTTATTAAATATGCCGAAGTGGCGGAATGGCAGACGCGCCGGACTCAAAATCCGGTACCCTCAAAGGTGTGTGGGTTCAAGTCCCACCTTCGGTACTTTTCATTTAGACTGCATTTTATGTTGTTTTCCGGTCATTATTAATTATGAAGTGGAAACCAAAAACCTGCAAAGTTGAAACTCTTGGTTGTAAAGTAAACCAATATGAGTCGCAATACTTCAGGGAAATGCTTGAACTTAATGGCGTAGTTGAAGCATTAGATAATGAAAACCCAGATCTTTGTATTATCAACACCTGCACGGTCACCCATGATGCAGACGCCAAGGGTAGAACCTTAATTCGGAAAATTCACTCCCGAAACCCAAATACCAAAATCTTAGTAACCGGATGTTACGCAGAACGCGACCCAAAAAGCATTGCAAATATCGATGGGGTTTCAAGCGTAATCGGTAACAAAGAATCGTTCCTTGCATCTCTTGCAGAATTTGGCATCGATCAACGCCCCTTAAATATTACCCGATTTGATGACCACCAAAGGGCCTTTGTCAAAGTTCAAGACGGGTGTCTTTTAAATTGTAGTTACTGCATTATTCCATCTGTAAGGCCTGCCCTCATCAGCAGAAAGCCCGAACTAATCCTTGCAGAAATTGCAGATCTTCAACTTTCTGGTTATCAGGAAATCGTTCTTACTGGGATCCATTTAGGCCATTACGGTATAGATCTAAGTAAAGGAAAAGCCAAAAGCGAATGGTGCAGACTATGGCACCTGCTCGAAAAAATAAGTTTAAGATTTCCCGATCTCAGAATTCGCCTAAGCAGCATCGAAGCAGCAGAAGCTCGAGACGATCTTATCGAGGTAATGAAGACTCATCCCCTGGTTGCGCCTCACTTTCATTTATGCCTTCAAAGTGGCTCTGATGAAATTCTACGTCAAATGCGCAGGCGTTATTCAAGGCAAGGTTTTATCGATCGGTGCGAACGCATTTCAAATGCTTTGGATAGACCGGGCTTTTCTACCGATATCATCATTGGCTTTCCTGGTGAAACCGATGCAGATTTTGACTCCACTTGCGACCTATCGCAAAAAATTGGATTCTTTAAAATGCACCTATTCCCTTACAGTCCAAGAGAAGGGACCCCCGCAGCATCTTTAAAAGACCCAGTTCCCGCACCGGTAAAACTGCAAAGACGAAAAATATTAGAGCAAATCGAACAAGAGAACCTGCAAAAATACCAACAGCGCCTCATGGGAATTGATGAACACATACTTGTTGAATCAAAATCGGTAAAAAGATCAGGCTGGGTGGAAGGCACATCCTCGCGCGGAATTCGGGTAATGTTACCCGGTATGATTGAAGCAGTGCGCCGTAAGATGATCCCAGTAAAAATAATAGGCGTTTATCAAGGTATGCTTGAAGCTGAACCACTTCCCTATCAAGAAACAGATGAATTAATACCGCTTCCAGCAAAACAAAGAATGCCCCTTGCTTTAATCTCTTAATAAAACTGCCAATCAATTCACTTTTTAATGTCCGACAATTTTATAATTAAATTCGCCATAAATATTCCCTGCTTGACATTAATAATAGCTGGGCTAAATTGATAGAAGAGAATAATTTAACGCCATTGATCCGACCGGAGATTTCCCATGAGCCAATTTAAATTTATGAGTTACGAAAGACAGGGTGATGGCCTCTGTCTAAGGTTTAAGAATCTAAGACCTTCCGAACTCGAAATCCAAGACTCATTCCAAGAAATCAAAAAGATCATAGCCGACGAGAAAATCTACAAGGTTGCACTTAGCCTTGGGCCCAACATGGAATGCATGTACAGCGTGTTTCTCGGAAAAATAATCTCCCTACAAAGGCAATTAAACGAATTAGGCGGTAAGCTTGCTGTTTGCCATGTTAGCCCACAGGTAAAATCTATATTTGCAGCTTGCAAATTGGATGACCGCTTTTGTTTCACCGACGATTTCCCAACCGCACTCGAAGCCCTGAACAAGTAAAAATCAGACCTTAACTGATTGCCACTTTCCAGAGCCAAACCTGTAAATAAGCAATATTCCCCGGGCGAACAAATCCACGAACATTGCCAACCAGGCGCCAAGCAGTCCCCAGGCCAACTCGGGCATGAAAATGTCGTTAGAGGGATTTCTTGCAAACAGCAATGCAACAGGAATCCTTAAAAGAAAAAATCCAATCCAAGTAAAAAGAACCGGAATCCGGGTATCACCCGCACCCCTCAATGCTGAAGTCATGATGATACATGAAGCTAAAAAAGGCATCGCAAAAGCTATCAACCGAAGAACAGGGGCCCCAATTCGAACTATTTCACCTTGAGAAGGATCGGGGCAGAAAACCAAGAACATAGATTCTGCAAAGAAAAAAAACACCCCACCCATGATCGACATGAATACAGCCCCCAAACCATATGCTGTCCATGCACATCGACTGGCCTCTTTTGGTAAACCCGCCCCAAGGTTTAACCCCACAAGCGCAGTCGCTGCTGTGCCAAATGCAGCACCCGAAAGATACCCCAAAGCTTCCCATCCAAGTGCTATTCCATGCGCACCACCAGCGGCCTCACCCAATCGATTTATAATTGCCAAAAATACAAACTGGCCGAAACCAATGCTAAGGCTATCTACCCCTGCAGGCAGACTTACTCGAAGTAACCTTCGAATTAATTCCACATCGAATTTTTCTTTTAAGTTCCACTGAAGCGAAGAAGAGCCTCGTAGCAACAAACACATAACTAAGAGACTTCCGGAAGCATGACTAATCGAAGTACCAAGAGCAATGCCTGGAAAACCAAGCTGAACTATTCCTAAAAATCCCGTCGCAAGAATAAAAGATAATGGGATGTTTAGCAAAGTTACAAAGCCAAGAACCATTAAACCTGTAAAGGTATTACCTGCGCCAACCAGACAGGCAATACCCGCAGCTTCAACCATTTGAAATGGAAGCAAGATAAAAATATTAAAGAGAAAACCATAGGCTTCTTGCGCAGCAACCCCCTGAAGCCCGATTAAAGTCAAAATAAATGGCACAAAAGTAATCGCAAGAATACTTGCAAGCATGCCAAAAAAAAACGCCAGAAGCAGTGATTGATGCACGACTTTGGAAGCGGATTTAAAATCTCCCGCACCAACAAATCGGGCGATAAGTGCGGTACTACCCACGGTGACAAGAACACTGTAACTGGAAATAAGCCAGGAAAAGTATTGCCCTGTTGTCTGAGCTGTTTGAATTGAGAGGTGGGAAGAAGAATCGACCAGCAAAAATCTGCCTGCAATAAAACGATCCCACAGATTGATAATCAAGTGAAGGAATTGTAGGATCAAAGCGGGCCAGGCCAGATAAAAAACTTTTAGCAGGGTGGACTTGCTTGGATCCGTGTAAAAGCTAGGCTTTACAAGAGGGTTTACAACTGTTGAACCACCCATGTTTCCCCTTTAAGAAGGCCAAACCGATCGTTTAGATGAAGAGTAAAGCCCGGCGTGGTAACGACCTGCCCGTTAACTTGTATTTGCCCTTCTTTAACCAAGAATTTAGATTGCCCGCCAGTACCACCAATGCCCGCTTTTTTCACCGCCTGAGCTAATGAAATTGATTCGGTGGAAAGCTGCAAAATCTTATCACTTTTTTCTTTAGATTGCTGATCCATGAAATTCTCCAAGGCCATCACTCAAAAATTAGGTATTATTAACTTAATTAGGTATTCTTACTTTAGGCCAAATTGTAATTAAGGCCCCTGTCCCGACCATAAAACTTTGGGAACCCTTGCAATGAATGATATTATCAAAGAAATCCAAGAGTTAAAAAAGCAAAAAAAAGCCACGATTCTTGCACATTATTACCAAGAGGGTGAAATCCAAGAAATCGCTGACTTCAATGGCGATTCCCTCGCTCTTGCCCGGGCCGCAACAAAGGTGGAGACCCCCATCATCGTTTTTTGTGGTGTGCATTTCATGGCTGAAACGGCAAAAATCCTTAATCCAGCAAAAAAAGTTTTACTCCCAGACCTCCAAGCTGGGTGTTCTCTCGCAGACAGTTGCCCCGCAGACAAATTGGCCCGATACCAAGAAATGCTACGGATCAATGGCAGAAAATTCCAAACGGTAACTTACATTAACAGCACTGCTGCAGTAAAAAGCCTTAGCGACTGGGTGGTCACCTCAGGAAATGCAGAAAGTATAGTTAAAAAAGTACCCGCCGATATGGAAATTCTTTTTGTACCTGATAGACACCTTGGACAATATCTGGAAGAAGTAACGAACAGAAAAATGATCCTTTGGGACGGGGCATGCATGGTGCATGAAATTTTCAGCTTGGGTGACCTTCTTGCGATGAAGAAAAAGCTTCCTTCCTCTATGGTGCTTGCGCACCCAGAATGCCCTGCAAATATCCGCGCTTATAGCGAATTTGTTGGGGGCACCGAAGCCATGCTTAATAAAATTGCAACTTTTAAAACTCCTACAGATTTTATAGTTGCAACCGAGCCTAACATGATGTGGCAGATGGAAAATCGTTTCCCGCAGCACCGTTATCACCCGGTACCGGGAATAACTTGTGCATGTAATAAATGCCCGCATATGGGCAGGAACACCCTTGAAAATCTAAGGGATTGCCTAATAAACGAGACACCTGAAATTGTTTGGGATCCATGTTTTGATCGCGCAAAGGAAGTATTAACCCGGAGCCTTTTAAATTAAGAAAGTATTGCTTCTATGCAGCCTGTACCTTCACGATTTCTTATTCGACTTGCACGAAAGTGTCTGAATCACCCAGGTGTGCCCTTGGCTAAGGGAGATGCGTTACTCGACCTATCCAGCGAATTTACCATCGCTAATTTATGTGGTTTAGATGGACAGGAAGAGTTCTCCGAATTGCGAATTTGCTGGAATGCCCAAGGACTTGGTTTCCAAGCCACCATTACAGGCAAAAAACAACCCCCAGAAGGGGACAATACCAGGCCTAGAAGCTCTGATGGGATAACTATTTGGATAGATACCCGCGATTCACGATCTAGCCATCGAGCCACACGCTACTGCCATCAATTCCATTTTCTTGCAACTGGAGCAGGCCCGGATAGAGAAGACCCATGTTTCGTTCAATCGAAAATTCACAGAGCTTTGCAGGATGCGCCTTTTTGCAACCCAAGTGAAATTATGTTCCGATGCACTAACGAACCGGGTGGTTATTTTATGGAAGCCTTTTTACCCTCTCAGGCACTTGCGGGGTATGACCCAGAAGAATGCCCAAGGTTGGGCGTATGTATTCAAGTACATGACAGGGAATTGGGCGATCAGATATACGACAGCACCTTGGATTTTCCTTTTTCAGAAGATCCAAGTTTATGGAGCCAACTAATATTGGTTCACCCTGAACGAGATGAAAAACCAGCCAAGAAGAAGGAAGGCAAATCTTCTAGTCGTAAAGCAGATAAACCTAGCAAGAAAGAACTAGAAAGTTAAAGTTCTTCCGCAGCTTCCGCATCCAACTTCGCACGAAGAGGACCACGGTAGGTAATTCTTCCCTTCGAAAGATCGTAAGGGGAAATTGCGACGGTGACAATATCACCAGGCAGGATTCTGATAAAGTTTTTGCGGATTTTTCCCGCAATATGAGCAACCAATTCATGCCCATTGTCAAGTTTTACCTTGAATTGAGTATTTGCAAGGGCAACTGTAACCTTGCCTTGAACCAACATCGCTTCTTCTTTTGCCATTAAAAATCTCCCAAGCCAAAAATGTAAACCAAAACGAACGCTTATAAAAAAGCAAAGAGGGTTCAAAATGAACCCTCTTCTTAATTAAAACAACTTTACTTTGCAAGCTTGCTGCGTATTTCACCAATAGTTTTCAGCAGGCCCTTGAATGGATCTGCAAACTTACTCAAGCCTTCTGACATCAAAGTTTCTTCCAAGTGCTGCATATTCACCTTGGCATCAATATCGTCCAGGATGGACTTTGCAGGCAAAACATCAACTTGCTTGGTGAAAACTTGGCCGCTATTCTGGGTTGCATCGTTGGTTTCTGGAGGGTTCGTTTCGATATCAGACCCAGCAAACGCTGCAACATATTTGTAAGGAGCATCGGAAGGCTTTTTAGTACCGGTGCTAGCAAAAATAATTTCCTGCTGCAAAGGCAGGTTTTTATCAGCCCAGAACTTATGGTTCATTGCACACAATCTTTTAGCATTCACGATCCCAACCATGCCTTGAGCTTCAGCAGAAAGCGTGGGGACATGTTGTTCGGTGTAAACATCCAAACGGCTTACAAAAATGCTATAAACCGATTTGAAATTTTCGAGTGATGTACGACGCTGGGCACCGCGCCAAATCGCTGCGCGAGCTTCTAAGTACTGCCTCTCGGAGAAAATCAAAGTGCAGTTCAGGGTAATTCCAGCAGCACAAAGTTCTTCCAATGCAGCCAACCCACCTGGAGTTGCAGGAACCTTGATCATTCGGTTTTGGTGTCCTTTGGCCCATTTCTTGCCTAATTCGATATACTGTGCAGCTTTTTCTTGTACAGAAAGCTTGCAATCTTTATCTTCAAGCAGGGGATCCAATTCAAAACTTACATAACCATTATTGCCTTTGGTGGACGTCCAAACAGGCAAGAAAACCTCTTGTGCTTGGGAAACCAATAGATCGGTCATTTTCCAAGCCAAACCAGCATCATCAAGACCCTCAGCAGCAAACTTGGTTATTTGTTCGTCAAAACGATGCGTCCCCAACAGTTTGGATATAATAATAGGGTTGGAAGTTGCCCCGGTTGCCCCCATGGCGCGATTTGCTTTAACTAACTCTGGATCAATGGAATCAAGCCAAAGTTTAGTACCCGCAGTTATTAAAGATTGCAAAGGCGTTGTCATATCAATCAATCCTCTATGTTTATCTAAGTTATTAGCCATTAGTCACTAAAGGTATCCTAAGCATTTAGACAGTTTGTTGCTATTAGTTTTTCAAAAATTTGAGTTTATTCATTTAATATTTATATATGCCAAGCCATTCCAAGAAGCAAAACAGCATGGCTTTGTAGACTAAGGCACGGTTAATGATGCCCCATTATTAGCTGCATTTAAACCCAATATGAACGGAACAGCACTTTTAGCCCAAGTACTTGCGGAGTGATAACTGGAGGCTCCATCGCCAAAAGCAGTTTTTAGCATGTCGGTATTAATAACCCCAGGATTTAAAGGGATGGCTGCCATTCCTTGAGGCAATTCCAGAGCCAAAGCCTTTGTCAGACCTTCAACCGCATACTTTGATGCACAATAGGGCGCAAACCCGCCAGATACCGATCTGCCCCAAGCCGAACTTAAATTTACAATGATCCCTTTTTTGGCCCCCACCATGGAAGGAACAAAGCATCGGATAATTTTTCCAATCCCATTAATGTTTACATCAATCAAGTTGCAAAATTCCTTCTCTGAGATCTCCCATAACGGAGCAGGCTTGTTGATTACCGCAGCATTATTAATGAGTAAATCAGGCAACCCATGCCCCAGCACAGATCTTGCCCACTTCTCAACAGATTTTTCCTGGGTAACATCAACGACCGCAAATTTTCCTTGAGGCACCTTTTTTTGCAATGCCTCCACATTCGCTTCTGATGAGCCACAACCATGAATTTCATGCCCAAGTTCACTCATCCCCAACACCAAAGCTTCACCTAAACCTCTAGTTGCACCTGTGACCACAATTCTAAGCCGCTTTTTTATAGTCATTTAAAAATCCTTTTTAAAACCATCGCGATTTATCAACAACATTCATAAGGGGTAACTGATTCAAAAACCTTTGCAAATTATCCATTAGAAATGCAAGATGCCTTGAAGCAATTGGTGGGGCATACCCCGCAACATGAGGTGTCAAAATTACTTTATCGCTCATTTTCCAAAGGGGATGCGTTTCAGGAAGGGGTTCAATTTCAAAAACATCTAATCCCGCTCCTGCTATTAATCCTTGATCCAAAGCTTTTACAAGGTCATCAAGAACTACAATGGCACCCCTGCCGATGTTGATCAAAACCGCATCTGCTTTCATTTTCTTGATCAAATCTAGGTTGAAAAGTTTTTCGGTTATGGGTGTGTGAGGGGCAGCGATTACAACATAATCAGAGGATCGTAGAAATTCATCCAACCGTTCCATCGGCCAAGGTTGCGGGATTTCTTTTGAAGGTTCTAAGCAAAAGGGATCAACACCAATGCAACGCATATTAAAAGCCGCACCCCGCTTGGCTATTTCTTTGCCAATTCCGCCAAGGCCGAATACACCTAGTGTTTTTTCGCTTAATACTTGATGTTTTAAATCGATTGAATTGGTGATACCTGGGCCGCTGGCAAAATCGACCCGCCCATTCTCGCCTCCAAGGGGAGCCCATTTACTCTGCTCTTGTTGCAATATATACCGATGCAGATTTCTTGAAAAACTTAGCACCATCCCAATCGCATGATCTGCAACCACATCAGAAAAAATACCACGCATGTTCGTCAATACCGAAGGATGATCAATGAGCGCAGGAAAAACATAATGTTCCAAACTGGCAGTCATCGACTGCACCCACTTAAGCTTGGTTGCGTTCCCAAGCAATTCAGGTGTAATTTTTCCTATAAACCCATCGGCATCCCCTACCGATTCCATTGCTTCATTTAACGAATTGGCATTAACCAATTTATGTGGACCAGCAATAGCATTAAATTTTGCAACGCGAGGTGCATCAACTGGGGGAAAGAGAACAATTTTCATTTCAACTGCATTCGAATTTAGGCTGATTTTCGTGACATTGGTATTTCTTGCAAACAACTTGCATCATTACCAATCAAGATGGGATTATCATACATTTCCATGGCGAAGTCGAGAGGTTTCGAATAACTCGCCAATGTTTTTATCATGAAGTAGTAATGGGTTAGACTTCCGAGGATTACCACCAAGTGAAAAACTTCATGAGGGCCAATTAATCCTGGAATGATCACGGGTTGGTGGGCCAAATTAAATGCAGCTCCCAAGCTGTAAATAATCCCACCCATCATGAAAGGCCTAGCTTTCCTTTCAGGCAACTTTTTCAACAACTGAATATAAAGAAATAATCCCATCCAACCCAACATGAGATACACCGTAGTTCTCACATATAGGGGCATGGTGGTACCACTTACAATTACCGTTATTCCGGCACAGGAAAAAAACCACATGCTGGATAAGAACATGAATCGCCAGCGCTTTTCCATAAACACTAAAGCGATTGGCGTGCAAGTGCCTGCAATGAATAAAAATATGCACACATGATCAAGTGATCTGCATGCTTCGATAATTCTTTCCGAACCCCAAACAGAATGAAATAAACAGCTACTTGCAAAACACGCAAGCATGGTCAATCCATACACCAACAACCCAATGGATTTCAGCTTATCACTACGGGTCCGCCTCATCAGCAATACCGTCGCAGGAATGCAAAACAGCACCCAAGCACCATGGGTCAAGGCGCTTACTGGCTCTCTAATTTGCAATACTTCAATCATCCGAATACCTATAAAAAACAAATAAAAACAGTAGAATCCACAACCAATACTATTGCTTTGGTTACGGTGAAATCTTTAATCGTTTTAAATGGATCGACCCTGAAATCAGCAAACTTTATGAAAATCAGCTTCCATACATCTAGATTCTGGCCCTCTGCATCCTGTTAACCGTTAAATTTTAAAGAAAAGGGTGATTTCTACTGCTTAACGGTGAAATGAGTCTATAAATAAAGCATCAATTAAAGGATTTATTGCAATGAGCTATCGAAATTTAAGACAGTGCGTTACAGATCTTGAAAAAAACAAACACTTGGTTCGTATCGATGTTGAAGTCGATCCCCATCTCGAAGCTGCGGCTATCCATCGCAGAGTCTTTCAGGCAAATGGCCCAGCTATATTCTTTACCAATGTAAAGAACTCAAAATTCCCCATGGTCAGTAATCTATTTGGGACCATTGCCCGCGCAAAGTTCATATTCCGACATCAACTCGCCACCGTGGAAACTATGGTTGCCTGCAAGGCATACCCGGAAAAAGTAATGCGGAATCCCCTTCTATGGCCTAAGTTGTTTTCTGGTCTATGGAACTCTCTGCCCCGAGTTGTGCGTACTGGCCCCTTGTTAGAAAACCAAACCCTTATTTCCAAACTGCCGCAATTAGTTTGCTGGCCAAAGGATGGGGGAGCTTTTGTTACTCTGCCTCAAGTTCATACCGAAGATGTTGAGAGCCCCGGTTGGAGGTTTTCAAACATTGGCATGTATCGCATCCAATTATCAGGCAACCAATACAAAACTAATGAAGAAATTGGATTGCACTACCAGCTTCATAGGGGCATTGGCGTTCATCACAGCAAAGCCATCAAAAATAATAAACCATTCCGGGTGGCTATTTCAGTAGGTGGCCCTCCAAGCCTTGCAGTTGCTGCGGTTATGCCTTTACCCGAGGCCATGCCTGAAATATGCTTTGCAGGGGCCCTCGGAGGCAGACGGATGGACTTGGTTAAGTTTCCTATGCCATCCCCAGATATTCGACCCATCCTTATGCCTGCAGAAGCAGACTTCTGCATCGTAGGCATTGTTGATCCTAGCAGGCTTTTACCTGAAGGGCCTTTTGGAGACCACCTTGGCTATTACAGCCTTGCACATGATTTCCCTGTAATGAAAGTGGAAGCGGTATACCACAGAACTAATGCAATTTGGCCATTCACCGTAGTGGGTAGACCGCCCCAGGAAGATACAGCATTTGGGGAATTAATCCATGAATTGACTGCCCCCATTCTTCCCACGGTAATTCCAGGTGTACATGCCGTTAATGCAGTCGATGCAGCAGGAGTTCACCCTTTGTTACTAGCCATAGGAAGCGAGCGCTACACCCCCTACAACACCATCGAAAGACCCCAAGAGCTGCTGACTGCCGCAAATGCAATATTGGGACAAGGGCAACTCTCTCTTGCAAAATTCCTATTGATCATTGCAAAAGAAGATAATCCAGAAATGGACATTAAAGACATTCCATTATTTTTCAGACACCTGCTCGAACGAATTGATTTAACCAATGATCTTCATTTCCATACACGCACAACCATGGACACGCTTGATTACAGTGGCAGTGGTTTAAACCTTGGATCTAAAGTGGTATTTGCTGCAGCAGGCCCGATTCGAAGGGCGCTACCAACGACGATCCCTGAAAAACTTAATCTTCCAAATGGTTTCGAAGCACCCAGAGTTTGCCTGCCTGGCATACTTGCCATCAAATCTCCACCCTTTCAAACTCCGCAAAATCATGATGCTTTGTATTTCTGCGATGCATTTAACCCCACAGATTCCATCAATCAATTCCCAATGGTTTTACTGGTCGATGACAGTGACTTCACAAGTGCAAGTCAGGGGAATTTCCTGTGGACTGTTTTCACTAAGACCAATCCAGCCAAAGATATCCATGGCATAGGTTCGGTTATTAGTGACAAGCATTGGGGATGCCATGGATCTTTGGTGATTGATGCACGAAGCAAACCCCACCATGCACCCGCGTTAATCGAAGATCCAGCGGTGGAAAGGTCTGTAGATGCCTTGGGAGCCAGAGGTGGCCCCCTTCATGGTATTATTTGATTTAACGCAAATCATGGCGTCTTTGGCATTGGTTTTGGGGTAACGCCTTTTAATGATTCCAATGCATTAGTCGCAGCTTGCTTGATAGGTTCGTATAAATCTTTTTTAGCAATAAGCTTCGTTAGGGGCTCTTTTGCTTCTCTTGCCTCCACATTAAGGCTTCCAAGTGTAAGGCATGCGTTAAAAACAACAAAGTTATCTTTATCTTCAAGAAGATCAATCAAATCTGGAACAGTTGGTTTCGCAAGAGCCCCTATTACAGAAATTGCACGCATTGCTTCTAGCTTTACCTGCAGATCACTTTGCTTCAACATTTGGCTTATGAACTTAACATGGGTAGCAGTGCTTAACACATCTTGATTTGCCAAGCCTACTTTAGCCCAAATTGCGAAGATTTTATCACTGCCATTGGCTAGCTCTGTTAAAGCTTTTTCTACCCCAGCAGATACCGCAGGATTATTTGGCTTTCCTAAAAGTGCAATTGCAGTAATAGCTGCATATCGAACAGGAATTGCAGGGTCTTTCAATGCAGCCAATGCCGCTGCTACAGCTTTGGTATCGGGCCCTGTTGTTTTATCCATACCAAACTTTACAAGAGCTATCAAAGCTATCCTTCGAACTTCATAAGAGTTTGGATATTTTGAAGCTTCGACCAAAGCAGCTATAGTCCTTCTAGCATCTACAGGATCAAATCTTTGTAGGGCATTGATTGCAAGATAACGCACCTGAGCTTGGGGATCTTCCTGAGCTCTTTTTGCAAGGGCATCAACCGTCCTAGGAATATCTTTGTCTAAAATTTCAAGCACGCTTAGTGCCATCACTGCTTTTACCCGTACTCCCGCATCGGGATCAAGGCACCGATCAATAACCGAAGGAATCGCTTCGGAAGTGGAAGAACCATAATTTGGAATTGCACTTAGGGCAATATCTCGAACACTGGCATCTTTATCTTTAAGATCAATTATCCAAGATTTTAAAGATTTAATAGGGATTTTTGGGGTAAGATCTTTCTTTCCCCCACTTTCCTGAGCCCAGGAAGCTGCACCAATCAACATTAATGCAAGTAACGATATATGCCAATTTCCTGTTCGCATGACTATCCCCTGAAGCCTTTGGTTATCTACAATACTAACAAGGATTCACAATACTTTTGCGTATAGCAATACCGCTTTTCAGATATCTTGCTTGCAGAAATGGTTTTTTATTGCCAATATAGGTATGGTTATTCCTTCCAAAAGGTTTTTGACAACCCACTAAATTTTCTGGTAGAACCCGAATTGAACATGAAACCACTCCTTCCAATAACCTTGACAATCCTTGCCTTGATGATGCCTCAAAGCATAATTGCTGCAGAAGATAAAGTCAAAACAAACACCCTGACAAGTTATTTCAAAGATATCAGGCCGATTTTTCAACAAAACTGTCAGGGCTGCCACCAACCAGCAAAAGTTCAAGGCAGCTATATGATGATCGACTATCCCTCTTTATTTTTAAAGGGAGACCGAGACAAAGTTCAAATCGTCCCGGGAGACCCAACAAAAAGCAACATCTATCAGGTTATCATTGCCCATGCAGACCAAAAAGCCGAAATGCCTAAAGGTAAAGACCCTTTAACCAAGGATCAAACCGAACTCGTTCGCAAGTGGATATCAGAAGGCGCCAAGGACGATTCACCTAAATCCGCCAAGAAACTTGTTGACCCAGAACATCCCCCGATTTACTCCCTCCCTCCTGTAATCACTTCGATCGATTTCTCTCCAGATGGCCAAATCTTAGCCGTTTCTGGTTACCATGAAATCATTTTGCACAAGGCCGATGGATCCGAAATTCTAGGAAGGCTTGTCGGCCTTGCAGAAAAAATCGAATCTCTTGCATTTTCACCAGATGGCAAACAAATTGCAGCGGCTGCTGGCTCGCCTGGCCGTTTTGGAGAAATCCAAATCTGGGATGTCGCCAAGAAAAAACTCACCCTTTCCGCCCCTTCAACTTTCGACACCATTTATGGGGTTAGCTGGTCCCCTGATGGCTCAAAAATCGCCTATGGCTGCGCAGACAACTCCGTTCGAGCTATCGACGCTACGTCAGGCAAACAAATTCTTTATCAAGGCGCCCACACCGATTGGGTTCTAGGTACTGCTTTTTCCCGCGATGGCCTTTTTCTAGCTTCAATTAGCAGAGATCGCTCCATGAAACTTACCGAAATTGCAACCCAACGCTTTATCGACAACATTACCAGCATTACCCCGGGAGCCCTTAAAGGCGGACTTCAAACTGTTTCTGTCCGTCCCCGTAAAGATAAAACCATGGTGAAAGGTGCTGAAGGAACCGATACTGCTGAAAAAGTTTATGAAGAACTCCTAATAGGAGGGTCCGATGGCATTCCAAGGCTCTACAAAATGCACAGGGTTACAAAGCGCGTCATTGGTGATGATGCCAACAAAGTGCGTGAGTACGAGGCCATTTTAGGTAGGATTTATGCCACCTGCTTCGACAAAAATGGCGCTTTATTCGCAGCAGGCAGCAGCTTGGATGGCAAAGGATTCATTAAAATTTATCAGGCAGAGGATGGCAAGGTAGTAACCAAAATTGAAACCGGACTAACCCCCATCTATTCGATAGCTTTCACGCCGGATGGCACAAAAATCGCTGCCGCTGGATTTGATGGCACTGTCAAATTGTTCAAAGTTCCCACAGGGGAAAAAGAAAAAGAATTCGTTCCAGTACCAATTACAGTTAGTAAAAACTAAAACACCCACGAAGCCTGCTTTCAGGAGATTGTAAATATGAATAATCGTTTCCCAAAAAATATAACCATGACTGCTACATTTACCCTAGTAATGCTTTTTTTTGCTCAGGCAAATCTAAGCCAAGCGCAAGAGCCCGAAAAGCTGCCCGCTGGTGCTAAAGTTGAAAAAATCTCTATCAACCCCCTTTCTCTCGACCTTGTTGGCCCTTTCTCTTATTCCCAAGTTTTACTGACGGGCATTTTAAGCACAGGCGAAAATGCTGACCTCACCCGCATTGGAAAATGGACTATTCCCGAAGATCTAGTCAAAATTTCCCCCTCTGGTATTATCTCTCCTATCAAAGATGGCTCAGGCATGATTTCAGCCTCTTTTGATGGGCAGAGTATTTCAATCCCCATCAAAATTTCTCAGACTAAAAGCCTGGCACCCACCAGCTTTATCAACGATGTGATGCCTCTCCTTGCAAGAACAGGTTGTAATCAAGGCACCTGTCATGGTTCTGCTGAAGGAAAAAATGGCTTCAAATTAAGCCTTCGTGGCTACGATTCGCTTTTTGATCACAGATCACTTACTGATGATCTTGAAGGACGAAGATTTAACCGAGCTGCTCCAGATTCTAGCCTTATGCTGCTCAAAGCCTCGGGGCAAACCCCTCATGCTGGCGGATCTGTTATTCAGCCTGGCGACCGAACCTACGAAATCCTACGCAAATGGATTGCCGAAGGCGTTAAGTATGATCCTTCAACTCCTAAGGTTTCCAGAATCGAAGTCTTCCCAAAAGATTTCGTACTGCCACTTCCAGGCATGAAACAACAAATGCTTGTTAAAGCTTTCTACCCAGACAATACCAGCAGAGATGTTACTGCTGAAGCATTTCTTGAAAGCAGCAATATTGAAGCAGCGCTTGTAGAAAAGAATGGGGTAGTGCAAGGCTTGAGAAGGGGAGAAGCTACGGTTCTTGCAAGATTTGAAGGTAATTATGCAGCCTCTACTTTTATTATCATGGGCGATCGCAAGAATTTTAAATGGGAACCTCAGATCGAAAACAACTTCATTGATCACTTGGTTTATGAAAAACTTCAGTCCATCAAAGTCCTACCCAGTGGGCTTTGCAGCGATACCGAGTTTCTGCGCAGAATCACCCTTGATCTTACCGGCCTGCCCCCAACTTCTGAAGCTGTAAAAACTTTTCTTGCAGACAAACGCGATAGTAAGGTTAAGCGAGACGAAGTGATTGATAAACTCGTTGGATCACCCGATTACATCGAACATTGGACAAACAAATGGGCCGATCTTTTACAAGTCAACAAATTGTATTTGGGCGATCAAGGCGCAGCCAAGCTTTATAGTTACATTCGTGATTTAATCGCTACCAATAAACCCTACAACAAATTTGCCAGTGATATCCTCACCGGTTCGGGATCGAATTTGGAAAACCCCGCAGCAAGCTACTTTAAAATATTGCGCGACCCCGCCGCCGCTGCTGAAAATAGCACTCACCTTTTTCTGGGCGTCCGATTTAATTGCAACAAATGCCACGACCACCCATTCGAGCGCTGGACACAAGACCAGTATTACCAACTTTCGGCTTACTTTGCCCAAATATCAAGAGTGGAAGACCAAAAATACAAAGGCCAAAAAGTCGGTGGCAGTGCTGTTGAAGGGGCCCAACCCCTTGTTGAAGTGATCCAAGATTCAAAATCTGGGGAACTGAAACACGAACGAACGGGATTGGTTGCACCACCTCAATTCCCTTTTGCATTAAAAGACAAAGCAGCAGAAAATTCTAGCAGAAGACAGCAATTGGCTCACTGGGTTACCTCCAAAGAAAATCCTTATTTTGCTCGCAGCTTTGTCAACAGGCAATGGGCCTACTTAATGGGCGTTGGCCTTATCGAACCGATTGACGATATCAGAGCCGGAAATCCTTCTTCAAACCCCAAACTCCTTGAAAAACTCGCCTCAGAATTCATTCAAAGCGATTTTAACATCCAGCATATCGTCAAGCTTATTTGCAAATCACGTGTTTATCAGCTTTCTGTTCAAACCAATGATTGGAACAAAGATGATGAGTCAAATTTCTCTCACGCTTTGGCCCGCAGACTGCCCGCTGAAGTTCTCTTTGATTCCATCCACCGCGCAACTGGCTCTATCACCAAGCTCCCTGGAGTTCCTGCTGGCACCCGAGCCGCACAATTAGTTGATGCTTCAGTTGATATTGGTGGCGGGTTCTTTCAATTGTTTGGCAAGCCCCCACGCCAAAGTGCTTGCGAATGCGAAAGATCTTCATCCATGATGCTTGGGCCCGTTTTAAGCTTGGTGAATGGCCCAGTTATTGGCGATGCAGTTCGCGATCCAAATAACCTTATCGCTAAACTTCTAGGCTCCCAAAAAGATGACTCAAAACTAATCGAAGAATTGTTTCTAAGCGTTTTAAACAGGCCTCCTACTCAACCCGAAATCAATGCAGGCCTAAAAGCCCTTAAAGATGGTGAACCTGATTTCCAACCCATGGTGGAAGAATTTAATCGCAGAACAGAAGCCCTCGAAATTTACAAGAAAAGTGAAACCCAACGCTTGGACCAGTGGGAAAAATCCTACACCAAAATTGCTGAGTGGGAAAATATCAAAGCCGCTACTGCCTCTGCGAAATCTAAAGCTAAATTCACCAAACTCGATGATGGAAGCTTTCTTGCCAGCGGCGAAAATCCACTCCAAGAAACCCTGACCATCAAAATCCCTGTTGATAAACAAGCTTGGACAGGCATTTTACTTGAAGTCTTACCTCACGACACTTTGCCAGCAAAAGGACCTGGGCGTTCGTCAAATGGCAACTTTGTTCTCAACGAATTTAAAGCTACTTTTAACTTAGAAGGGCAAAAACCCACACCCCTCCCTCTTACAAACCCAAAATCCACTTTTAACCAACCTACCTTCCCCATCGCTAACGCTATTGATAATAATTTAACCACTGGGTGGGCTATATCACCTGCGTTTGGTAAACCAAATTCCGCTTATTTTCAAATTCAAAACCCAGCACTATTTAAAGATAAAGGTGAGCTAACAATCACCCTAGTCCAAAATTTTGGCACCCAGCATACTCTCGGAAGATTCAGGATTTCTCTCACAAAATCCCCTGGTCAGGTTCAACCCTTCGGCGCAGAATCCGAACTCGTTAAAATATTCCTATTAGAGCCAGCTAAACGAAATCCTATGCAAAACAACACAATTTTAGCTGCATTCAGAGCTCAGGATGCGGAATTAATCCGTCTGCAAAACAATCTCTCTTCATTTGGAAAACCTATCGATAAAAGGCAGATCGGGGCCCAAGATCTCGTTTGGGCTTTACTAAACTCAAAAGCTTTTCAATTTAACCATTAATAAAATTATATTTGAAGTATAACAGTAACTCTAAAACATTACTGCTATGCTTCGTTATCTTGAAGCCAATAATTCGTATTTAATACCTTGTTATTTAGCCTTGATAACTCACTTTTGGAGCATTGTTGTCATGGCAATAAAATGGATCGTTAGGCATGGCGCTATGCGCTTGATGGGGGAATATGATGCGGCCCATACAACTTATGTTAAAGGCGCCACCGTTATTCTTCAAACCCCAAGAGGCCAGGAGTCAGGTGAAATTCTTTGCGAATCCAATGAAAACACCCTTAAATGGCTTATAGATTCGACCGTTGGAACCATTGTGAGGGAAGCAACCCCACAAGATGTCCAACGAATAGCACAAAACAAAAAACTAGAAGCCAAGGCCCTCGAATCCTGCGCCTCTCTCTCTGAAAAAAGGGGCATCCAACTTGCAATGGTTGATGTCGAACTTCTTTTTGGCGCTGAAAGGCTTATCTTTTATTACCTTTCCGAAAGCAGAATCGACTTCCGAGATTTGGTAAAAGACCTTGCACGGGAATTTCAAACGCGGATTGAAATGCGACAAATCGGTATCCGCGATGAAGCCAAACTTCTTGCAGATTTTGGGGATTGTGGCAAACCCGTATGCTGCAATTCTCACATGATCGAAATGCCTCCCGTTTCCATGAAAATGGCTCGCATGCAAAAAGCATCCCTCGATCCAGCAAAAATTTCAGGAAGGTGCGGCAGATTAAAATGTTGCCTTCGGTTCGAACAAGATGTATATGATCTTCATCAGAAAGAACTGCCTGAAGTTGGAACTTTGATAACAACTGAAAAAGGTAAAGGCTGGGTTTTAGCTCAGGAAATTCTCTCGCGTAGGCTTCTCGTAGAGTTTGAAGATGGCCGTAGAATATCAATCATGCATTCAGAAGTTATTAAAACTTCTTCAAATTAAACACTTATGGAACAAATAAAAGACATGGGTTCTTATCATCCGAAAATCCACGAAATTATAAAAAAAGACCCTAGGTTTCCCTATGAAGCTTATGAGTTTCTTTTTCAAGCCCTCGCATACACACAAAAAACTCTCGGAAAAATAAAGCCTCCCGAAGGCGAAGAACCTGCCAAAGAGCATCATGTTTCAGGCAAACAATTGATCGAAGGGGTGCGAAAATTTGCCCTTGATGAATTCGGCCTCATGGCCCGGTGTGTTTTCAATCAATGGGGAATAAAAAAAACCGGTGATTTCGGAAACATGGTTTTCAATCTTGTCGAAATCGGACTCATGAGCAAAACAGAAAACGACTCCATGGGTGATTTTGAAGATATCTTCGATATTGAAACTGGCCTTATGCACGATTATGTCATCGCTTTTAAACCCGAAAACGAGCGAGCACGATGAAGCCAAACCGTTTAAAGCTTCTTCTTGCCCTAACTTTGTTTTTGTCTTGGATTTCCTATTTGGGCTTTTTGGTCATCCATACCACCCGTGGCATTGATGGCAAACCTGTCCGCTTATCCCGACCACAATTTTTGACTTCTCAACTCGACTTGATTATCGAACCCCATACGCAAAATAAAACTCTTTTGGCCCAAGTCACCGAAGTGCTTTATTCCGCTTTAAATGATAAAACGCCAAAAGTCGGTGATATCGTAACAATTAACAATCTGGAACTACCCGAAACTCAAAATAAATTCTGGCTCGCACCCCTTCGTAGCACAGATTCCGGAAAATCGTTTGAAATAGTACCCATTCCCCCCTCTCCTGGCTTTTCTGGCAGAACTATAAAAATTTACCCTGCTTTAGATGGGGTTTTGCTGGAATACAAAAAATTACCCAAACCTTAAATCCGCTCAAATACATTTGTCTTTTCAAAAAATATTTAGGTAATTGACTCCCAAGAAAGTTTTAACCTTGCCTTAAGGCAATAACTGGCCTATATTTACTTTTCTCCAAGGCTAGCCGTGCTAGCGTAGCTCAATGGCAGAGCACTGGTTTTGTAAACCAGCGGTTGAGGGTTCAAGTCCCTCCGCTAGCTCTGTAGAGCAGTTGTAAGAATAGCTTTGTAGAGTATTTTGCAGAAATTTGTTAGTTAATAATTTTAGCGCCTTCAGATGCTTGATTAAGGGTGAGTATAGCTCTGATGTTAAGGTGTAAAATTCAGCCGGGTAGGTGGCCGAGCGGCCAATGGCAACAGACTGTAAATCTGTCGGACTTTGTCCTACGGGGGTTCGAATCCCTCCCTACCCACTGAGATTTCTGTAAGATTATCTGCCATGCGGGTGTAGCTCAATGGCAGAGCACCTGCCTTCCACGCAGGCTATGGGAGTTCGATTCTCCTCACCCGCTTTGTGGTTCCCTAAAAAGTTCCACTACGCTGCTGTAGCTCAGTGGTAGAGCACTTCCTTGGTAAGGCAGAGGTCCTGGGTTCAAGTCCCAGCAGCAGCTATTTAGTAAGTCCGGGTACTTACTACCAATGACTCACCCAGTATTTAAACTGAGTGTTCATCTGTTTTTAAAAATAACAGATGTATTTTATTGGTTTTTTCCTAGAATCTTGGATGTGGCTTTTGTAGGCATCCTTGTTAACCTTATTTTGATCTTTCGGAGGCGTGATGGCTAAGGAAATTTTCAATCGTAATAAACCCCATGTTAATGTTGGAACCATTGGACATATTGACCATGGCAAAACTACTACGACCGCGGCAATTGTTGCTCGTCGAGCTCACATCAATAAAGTCCTGAAATTCAAAGATTACAAGGAAATCGCTAAAGGCGGTACCGTACGCGATGATCTCAAAACAGTTACCATCGCTGTTGCGCATGTTGAGTACGAAACCGATAAACGCCACTATGCTCATATCGATTGTCCTGGGCATGCTGACTATATCAAAAACATGATTACTGGCGCAGCACAAATGGATGGTGCAATCCTTGTAGTTGCTGCAAATGACGGCCCAATGCCCCAAACTCGCGAACATATTTTGCTCGCCCGCCAAGTGGGCGTTCCTAAAGTTGTTGTTTACCTCAACAAAGTAGATCTTGTTGACGATCCAGAACTTCTTGAACTAGTTGAAATGGAAATTCGCGAACTCCTAAATAAGTACGAATTCCCAGGCGACGAAGTTCCTATCATTCGTGGTAGCTCACTTCCCGTTATGCTTACTGGTGGTAAAGATGATGCTGCTGGCAAATGCCTTGATAACCTTATGGATGCCTTGGATTCTTATATTCCTGACCCTGTTCGAGAAGAAGATAAGCCTTTCTTGATGAGCATCGAAGATGTGTTCTCAATCAAAGGTCGTGGTACTGTAGCTACTGGCCGTATCGAACGCGGTGCTTGTAAAGTTGGTGACGAAGTTGAAATTCTTGGACTCCGCAAGGATCCAGTGAAAACCGTTATCACAGGCATCGAAATGTTCCAGAAAACCCTAGATAGGGGCCAAGCTGGTGACAACGTTGGTGTTTTGCTTCGTGGTATTGACCGCGATGGCGTTGAACGAGGTCAGGTTCTTGCAAAACCAGGCAGTATCAACATCCATACCAAATTCGAATGTTCAATCTACGTGCTTAGCAAAGAAGAAGGTGGAAGACACACCGCATTCTTCAGCGGCTATCGTCCCCAGTTCTATTTCCGCACCACCGATGTTACAGGCTCTGTGACTTTACCTGCTGGTGTTGAAATGTGTATGCCTGGCGACAATGTTAAGAATTTAGTGGTTCAACTTTTACCAGACTCTCCAATTGCCATGGAAGAAGGCCTCCGCTTTGCAATTCGCGAAGGTGGCAGAACTGTTGGATCTGGCGTGGTTACCAAGATTCTTGAGTAACAACAGCCTTGTTAAAGCCGCGGGGCGCCCGCTCGGGAAATAGTTCCATTCGGGTGCCCTTGGTTTTTAAAATACTAGTGAATTGGAGTTTACGATGCGTGAATATGTTTGGTTAGAATGCACTGAATCCGGCGAACGCAACTACAGGGCTCAAAAAGAAACCCGTGGACCAGAACGCCTTGAACTTAAGAAGTATTGTCCAAAATTGCGCAAGGTTACTATTCATAAAGAAACCCGCAAAAAATAATTTCTGCCAACCTAAGTTTGGTTATGATTTAATAAGGTTGGTTACATGATTAATACGGGTGTAGCTCAACTGGCAGAGCACCGGTCTCCAAAACCGGGGGTTGAAGGTTCGACTCCCTCCGCCCGTGTTCTTAAAAATATTATCGGGAAAAAAAATTATTTTCTCGTATGATGTTCATTGGCGAACTATTGCTAACTCGCCTGGTTTTTTCAAACAGTCGGTATTCCTAGGACCAAAATGGCATCGACCATTAAAAATAAACCCGATTCAGTACCCGCCTCTATAAACGCTAATCCTGCGACTTATAGTTTGGGCTTCCTTGTACTCTTCGTTGCTACCGCTTATGCTTTGTTGCAACTCCTTCCATTGGCATGGTTTAATCTTTTAAAGTTCCCAGCAACATCTACCTCTAATATCACACTCGCCTTGGTAGGATTTGGCCTTGGCATCACCGCACTCATCGTCATCGGAAAAAATAAAATATTCCACGAACTACCAGGACTCAAAGCGGGCATCTTTATTGGATTTGTTCTAGTTCTTGCTAACCTCTATTTTGATTCTATTTGGGGTAAATTTACTGAAAGTCTTGTATTTGATAAAAGAGTCTTCCCAGAATCATTTGGTGTTGGCTTGGCTGGCGCTGGCGCCGTTCTTGCTGCTATCGGATCATTTATCTTTTTCTTCCGCCCAAGCAATATCAAACTCTTTACTCGTATTGAAGAACAAGGTTGGTTTTCTCGAGATTCCTTCAAACAAAATCAAGGATCCAAAATCCGAAGAGGCACAATCATGTGTCTTCTTATTTTGTTTGGTACAGGCATTATGACCCTTGTTCGCAACGATAGCCTTGCGAGAAATGGTTCCAACTGGCAAATCGAAATACCTTACACAGGAAAAGTTAAAATTAACGCTGATAAAGTAGGCGATGCGCTCCCTCTTTTTCAGTCCGCTGGTTACAAAAATGATGGTGAACTTTTAGTTTCTCGAGCAGATTTTCGTATGGCTAATTCTGCCATTGATCCAAATCTTTTTATTAAAATTGGTTTATTAACCGGAGATTCGAAATATAAAATTGGTGAGATAGTATCCAAAGATTCTTTCCAAGAAGAATCACGTGAATTAATTAAAAATGATCGTAAACCTGCTGAATCTGTTCCCCTCAAAATTGCAGAAGGAACTGTTATTTATCGTTCCTTGGTTTTGTTGCCTGGCATTCAGTTTTCTGGCCCTATACTTTTAATTATTCTTGCATTATGGGTCTCGTGGAAAGTTGTCAATATTCCGGTATTTGCCGATTTCTTGATCGCTACTGAAGCCGAGATGAATAAAGTTTCTTGGACAACCAAAAAGAAGTTGTTTCATGATACCATTGTGGTGTTGACTACCTTGGTTTTGATGTCCGTCTTTTTGTTTGCGATGGATCAGTTTTGGAGAATTTTCCTGACAAAAGCGGGGGTGCTTCGCTTCGGTCAGGATAGTGTTCAGAAAAATACAAGTGTTGACCTGAAAAAATGGTAAACAACTGTTTCGGAGTTCGAAACAATGGTATCGGATAATTTAGAACAACCTGTTGACCCTTCAGTAGATTCTGAAAGTCATCCCGTTCAAAGTTCTACACCTGAAATTAGTGCAAAACCTAGCTTAGGTAAAAGCTGGTATGTTGTCAAAGTTCAGAGTGGTAGAGAAGAATCCATCAAGGAAGCACTCGAAAAACGAGTTAAAATTGATGGTCTGGAAGAATTCTTTGGCCAAATCCATATTCCTATTGAAAAAGTAACGGAGATGCGCAGGGGCAAAAGAGTCTCTAGAGAAAGAAAGCTTTTTCCTGGTTATCTTATGGTCGAAGTCGAATTTAATGACCCGATCTTGTACTTGTTCCGCGAAACCACTGGTGTTGGTGATTTTGTAGGTGGCACTGCCACTCATAAACTTCCTACACCAATGAGTGAGCGGGAAATTGAACGAATGCTTCGCGTCAAGGGTGATAATGTTGCAGCGACTGTTGTTAGCAGACCTGCTTTTGATGCAGGCGATAGAATCAAGGTAAAGGATGGAACCTTTGCGGGCATGGATGGCGAAGTCAAAGAAATCATGGAAGCATTGGGCCGAGTTAAAGTGGAATTAACTATTTTTGGAAGGCCAGTTCCCGTTGAATTGGAATACTGGCAAGTTGAAATCGTTTAAATAAGGGTTTGAAATGGCAAAGCAAGTTACAGCTCAGATTCGTTTACAGTGTCCAGGTGGCTTGGCTACCCCTGCACCACCCGTTGGCCCAGCACTGGGGCAACATGGTGTGAATATCGGGGCATTTGTTTCTCAATTTAATGAACGAACCAAAGACAACAAAGGTATCATTGTACCTATTGTGATCACAGTTTATTCTGACCGTTCTTTTGAATTTATTGTTAAAAGTCCACCAGCTTCTATCCTTTTGAAAATTGCTGCAGGCATTCCTCCCGAAAAGAAAAAGGGCGGCGATGTTATTCCTGGTGATGAAAAAACCAAAGGAAGTGGCAAATATAAAGGCTTTAAGGTATCGCAAGCTCAAGTTCGAGATATCGCACAGAAGAAACTTGTTGACCTTAATGCTCGTGATTTAGACCATGCTGCTCGTATCATTGCTGGTACCGCTAGAAGCCTTGGTTTAACTGTCGAAGCTTAAGCATAAATAAAAATCGTCAAGAAACGGCCAATTTCTAGTGGCCGATCTTGCGATTTGTATCTACTATAAATATTCACGAATAATTTGGGAAATAGTCATGGCAAAATCAGAAAAAGAACCAAAAGTCTCAGAAGAAGCAGCAACTCCTGTTGCAACTCCTAAGGCTGCACCTGCTAATACAAGTTCTGAATCTTCCGGCAAAAGGAAGGGCAAGCAACCAGGTAGACCACCTCACAAAGGTAAAAAGCTTAAAGCTCAGATTGCGAACATTTACGCAAAAGTAACTAAAGAAGGACAAGTTTCTTTAGACAAAGCAATCACCATTCTTAAACAAGTTAAACGAGCTAAGTTTGATGAATCTATCGAAATACACATGAGCTTGGGTATTGACTCCGCTCAAAGCGATCAGATGATTCGTGGTAGTGTTGCTCTTCCTCATGGTGTAGGCAAGAAAGTTCGCGTTCTTGTTTTCTGCCAAGGCGATAATACCGCTAAAGCAACTGCCGCTGGTGCAGATTTCGTCGGTGAAGGCGAGTTAATCAAAAAGATTCAGTCCGAAAATTGGCTAGAGTTCGATGTTGTGCTTGCAACCCAAGACATGATGGGGCAAGTCAGTCGTCTAGGTAAGGTTCTTGGGCCTCGTGGTTTAATGCCCACTCCAAAGGCAGGTACAGTCATTGGCTCGGGTCAAGATATTGCTGCAATTGTTAAAGAATTTAAATCGGGTAAAGTTGAATATCGTTCAGACAAAGGTGGCAATGTGCATGCTGGCATTGGTAAGATAAGTTTCGATACCGATAAAATAGCTTCAAATGCTTTGGCTTTTGTTGAGCAAGTTCGGGCATCAAAACCCACTGGTATTCGTGGCAACTATATTAAGTCTGTGACAATATCAGCAACAATGTGTCCTGGAATTCCAGTCACAATTTAAATGATTTAACTATATAAGATCAAACATAAGAGTTTGATTCATTAGCAGGATACAGAAAATATGAGTAAGCTAATCAAAGGTATGGAAATTGAAGCCCTTCGTAAGGACTTTAATAATGTTAAGAATTTTGTTTTTCTTGAAGTTCAAGGGATTACTGCCCAAAATAACACCGGGCTTCGAGCAACTCTTAGAAAAAAGAAAATTCACTTTAAAGTTGTGAAAAATACTTTGGCTCGAAAGGTTTTGTCAGAACAAGGCATCAGTATTGCCCGTGATTCTGCTTATTTCCACGGCCCTACTGTTTTGGTTTGGGGTACAAATTCAATCGCAGAATTGTGCCGCGAACTCGAGGCCGAACTCAAGAATCCTAAAACTGCGGCAGGTTACAAAACAACTATAAAAATTAAAGGCGCAGTGGCAGACTCTTTACTTGTTCCGTTTGATGTTGCGATCAAGATGCCGACTCGCGAAGAAGCAATTGGAACTATCGCCGGTATGATTCTTGCCCCTGGTGCAAGACTTGCCAGTCAGATTACTTCAGTTGGTGGCATAATTGCCAGTCAGATCAAAACAATATCCGAAAGAATTCCTGCAGAAACCACTGGGGTTGCTGCAGAGTCTACCGCCAGCTAGGGGTCTTTTTTTAATCGTTATTACGCACCAATCGCTGCTAAGCTTCAAGCAGCAATTTAAGAAAGGAAAGTTTTCATGTCCGATGCAACAACCTATGCTCCAGAGATTTCAGATCTTGGAGAAAAAATCGTTTCTCTTACCTTGATCAAGGCAGTCGAATTGGCTGATTACCTTGAAAAGGTTCACAATATTAAACCTGCTGCAGGTGGTGGTGTTATGATGGCAGCCGCTGGTGGCGCTGCTGCTGGCGCTGAAGCTGCTCCAGCTAAAACTGAATTCACTGTGGTTCTGGATGGCGTTGCTGCTGCTGATAAGAAAATCAGCATCATCAAAGTTGTTCGCGAAATCACTGGCCTAGGCTTGAAAGAAGCCAAGGATTTAGTTGAAGGCGCTCCTAAGAATGTTAAGGAAAACATCGCTAAGGATGAAGCTGAATCTGTAAAGAAAAAGCTTGAAGATGCTGGCGCAAAAGTAAGCTTGAAGTAAACAATGCTAATTTGATTCCGGATAGCTTCTTTAAGAGATTAAAGCTGTTGTCCGGAATTGATTTGTTTTTTGTTTTGCAATGCTTAGTTCTTGTGGTTTAATACGAAGATACTTGGTTTGTTCGATATTTAGTCTGAATTAAGGAAAAGGATTCCCTTTTTTTAGAATTGCTGCTGTTTTGAAGGGAAAGTTCACTTAAATATGTCAGCAAAAGGATATCCTATTATCGAGTTATTTGATTTTACTAAGGCACTTAGCCAGGTTAATATACCTGGCTTTAGCCATTTTGGGAGATTTAATCTTATGCCAAAAAATCTTGGTAATGTCTATATCGGTTTAAATCAGAATGTAATTAAGCTAACTGGCTTTGCTTTAATGTTGTTGAGTCCTCCGACTTTTATTATTAATTTTTGATGTTCCCGTTGGGCTGACGTGGGAACGGTTTTGGTTTGTCACCTCTTTCGTACCTGTCGGCATTATTGAACTTTGCTTGGAATCCACCAAGGGTAGGAGCTATTTGCCATGCCCATTACTTCAAAACGCACAATCACCCCTGAAGTTGTTAGAAACTTTGGACGATTCGGCGATACTATAGATGTGCCTTCATTAACCGACATCCAGACTAAATCTTACGACAGGTTTATTCAACTTGATGTACATCCTGAAAAGCGTGATGCTTCGGGATTAGAAGGTGTTCTTAAAGAAATCTTTCCTATTGAAAGTTATGACAAGACTATTCGTCTTCAGTACCTTCGATATGAACTGGGCAAACCACGTTTTGGCCCTGATGAATGCAGACAACTAAGGCTTACTTACGGCCGACCGTTTAAAGTTTGGCTCCGCCTCGAAAAAGAACAACCTGTTGAAGAGGAAGTTTTTCTTGGTGAAATGCCAATTATGATTGGTGGCGGTGAATTCATTATCAATGGTGCAGAACGCGTTGTTGTTAGCCAACTACATCGGTCCCCTGGTGTTGATTTCCAGAAAACAATCGATGGCGATAAGGAATTGCATAGCTGCAGAATTATCCCTGAACGCGGTAGTTGGATCGAAATTAATGTAACCAAGAAGGATGCTCTAAGCGTTCGAATTGATCAGTCGGGCAAGTTTTCAGCTATGACTCTTCTTCGGGCAATGGATCCTAATTATTCCAGCGATGCTGATATCATCAAGGAATTTTATGAAACTGAAGCTGTAAAGATGACAGCAGCAGGCAAAGCCAGATTAAAATCAGCTCAAGTGGTTGGGGATGTAATTGATCCTGAAACCGGTGAGATTTATGCTGAAAGTGGCGAAGTCCTAACCGAAGAAAAGGTTAATGCTATTTCTTTAACCAATGTCAAAGAAGTTATCATTCTTAAAGCTTCCAAAGATCCGATCATCATGGCATCTTTGAAAGATGATGCAACGAATACCCATGAAGAAGCTTTACTGAAAATCTACCAAAGACTTCGTCCCGGTAATCCCCCACAGTTGCAAAAAGCCAAGGAACTATTCAAAGAAAAGTTCCAAGACCCTAGCAGATACCGTTTGGGTAAAGTTGGCCGCTTCAGGCTTAACCGAAAATTTGATCAGGAAATCCAAGAGTCAGAAATGACTTTGCGTTCTATCGATTTTCTTAACGCTATTAAATATGTTCTTAAATTACGCGCTAAGGAAGGCTACGCCGATGATATCGATCATCTTGGTAACAGGCGTGTTAGAACAATTGATGAACTTGCTGCTGATGAGTTGCGCAAGGGATTCCTAAAGTTGAAGCGTACCGTTCAAGAACGCATGAGTATGCGTGAACAAACGGATATGACTCCAAGGCAACTGATCAACCCTAAGAGTATCTCTGCAGCCATCGAATACTTCTTTGGCCGTGGTGAACTTAGTCAAGTTGTAGATCAGACCAACCCACTATCTCAGTTGACGCACGAAAGGCGACTTTCTGCCCTTGGGCCTGGTGGTTTGAACAGAAAAAGGGCTGGCTTCGATGTACGCGATGTTCATATTTCGCACTACGGAAGAATTTGCCCAATTGAAACTCCTGAAGGTACTAATATCGGTCTTATCTCTCATCTTAGCATTTATGCTGGGGTAGATGATTATGGCTTCCTTATTACTCCCTACAGGGCAATCAAAAAACGCAAACTGACCACCGATGTTAAATGGTTGCGTGCTGATGAAGAAGCTCTTGCTAACCTTGCACCAGCCGATGCCCCTTCCGATGGCCAGAAAATTACCGAAGAGCGTATCATTGCCCGCCATGAAGGTGACTTCAAACAAGTTGGTGCTGATGAATTAGAATACATCGACATTAGCCCCAAGCAGATGGTCGGGGTTTCTGCTGGCCTTATTCCATTCTTGGAACATGATGATGCAAACCGTGCATTGATGGGTTCCAACATGCAAAGGCAAGCGGTTCCTCTGCTTATCACCGAGGCTCCTCTTGTCGCCACCGGCCTTGAAAAAGATGTTGCTTATAACAGCGGTATGGTTCTTAAATCACCACTCGATGGCTACATCACTTATGTTGATTCCGATCGCATTATTGTAGGGCATCATAAGCTGGCTGAAACTGGTGAAGGCAGTGTTCTTGATCGTGCACGAGCACAATCTGGGTATCGTGAACTAATCCTTAGGAAGTTCGTTGGCCTTAACGAACATACCTGCCAAAACCACAGGCCTCTTATTAAATTTGGCCAAAAAGTTAAAAAAGGTACCGTCCTTGCTGACGGTGCTGCCACCAGTCATGGCGAACTCGCTCTGGGCAGAAATGTGCTTGTCGCATTTATGTCTTGGGATGGCTACAATTTTGAAGATGCTATTATTATCAGTGAGAAACTGGTTCACAACGATACCTACACCAGCATTCACATTGAACATTTTGAAATCGAAATTCGTGAAACCAAACTCGGTAAGGAAGAATTTACCCGCGATATCCCCAATGTTTCACCCAAGGCTCTTGCAAACCTTGATGAGCATGGTGTGGTTCGTATTGGTACCTATGTTCAACCAGGCGATATCCTTGTAGGCAAGGTTTCACCTAAGTCTAAGAGTGAACTTACGCCTGAAGAAAAATTACTTTATGCAATCTTTGGCCGCGCTGGCGAAGATGTCAAAAATGACAGTCTTGAAGTTCCATCGGGTATTGAAGGCATTGTTACCGAATCCAAGAGATTCTGTCGCAAATCCAGCATGACCGATGAAGAAAGAAAGACACTTGATAAAGAATCCCGTGATCTTGAATCGCATTACAACAAAATGATCATCGAAGAATTTCGTTCGATGCTTACCGAGTTGGGTGGAGTTCTAGATAAAAATCTTGTCAAAGATTTTGCAGGCAAGTCTTCTACCGACAAGGAAGAAAAAGCCTTGCTCGATCTTGCACAGCATTTCACCATGGACCGACTCGATATTCGCAGCCCAGAACGCAAAAAAGATTGCGTTGAAGTTTATGGCAGACATCGCGAACGCTTGAATACTTTGTTTGACGAAAAGGATCGCAAGCTCAACATCCTCAAAATGGGTGACGAACTTCCTCCAGGCGTTCAACAAATGGTCAAAGTTTATGTTGCTGCAAAACGACAGATTTCTGTCGGCGATAAAATGGCTGGTCGACACGGTAACAAGGGGGTTATCTCCAAGATTTTACCTGTTGAAGATATGCCTTATCTTGCTGATGGTACTCCTGTTGATATTCTTTTGAATCCTCTTGGTGTTCCTAGTCGTATGAACGTGGGACAGATTCTTGAAACTCATCTTGGTTGGGCAGCTTCCAAGCTTGGTTTCAAGGCAATCACTCCTGTATTCGATGGTGCTACCGAAGAAGAAATTCGGGATGTCTTGAAAGAATGTGGTTTACCTGTCTCTGGCAAAAGCTATTTGTTTGATGGCAGAACTGGTGAACGATTCGAACAGGCTGTTACCGTTGGTTATATTTACATGCTTAAACTGCATCACCTTGTTGATGACAAAGTGCATGCCCGAGCAACTGGTCCTTATTCACTCATTACCCAACAACCCCTCGGCGGTAAAGCCCGCTTCGGTGGACAACGCTTTGGGGAAATGGAAGTTTGGGCACTCGAAGCTTACGGCGCTGCATACATCCTTCAAGAACTTCTTACCGTCAAGAGCGACGATGTTGAAGGCAGAACCAAGATTTATGAATCCATGGTTAAAGGTGAAAACACCCTCGAAGCTGGCACACCTGCAAGCTTTGATGTTTTAACCAATGAAATTCGTGGCTTGGCACTGAATATGCAATTAGAAAAGAAGCGATTATAGTTAATTTAATCCCCAGCTTTGTTTGTTAACTTAGCTGGGGTATGTGTTATTATTGAGACTTTCCCTATAGGTCGGCCGGGGTTTTTACCGGATTCTTCACTGCGGAGGCGATGCTATCTATGAGCAATGCTAATAATGGTGATAGTTCTTATGATCGTATTAATGACTATGGTGCTGTTCGCATCAGTCTTGCTAGCCCACATGACATTCGTAATTGGTCATTTGGCGAAGTAAAGAAACCCGAAACCATCAATTATCGAACCTATCGACCTGAAAAAGATGGTCTCTTTTGTGAAAGAATTTTCGGACCTGAAAAAGATTGGGAATGCTCCTGCGGTAAATACCGCGGCATGAAATACAAAGGCATGATTTGTGACCGTTGTGGTGTTAAAGTTGCCCATAGTCGCGTTCGTAGAAAACGCATGGGCCACATCGAACTTGCTGCTCCCGTTGTTCATATTTGGTTCTTCAAAGCGATGCCTTCTCGCCTTGGAACTTTGCTCGATATGAAAACCACCAGCTTGGAAAAAATTATTTACTTCCAAGATTATGTAGTTACCGATCCTGGTGAAACTCCACTTAAAAGAAGTCAACTTCTTACTGAAGACGAGTACCGCAAAAGTCGTGATAATTACGGGGAATCATTCAAAGCGGAAATGGGTGCTGAAGCAATTCGCAAACTCCTTACCGGTCTTAACCTTGTCGATCTCTCAATCGATTTAAGAAAACGCCTTGATGCTGAAGAAAAGAAAGATAAACCCAGCAAGCAAAAGCTTAAAGACCTTGTTAAAAGGCTTAAAGTTGTTGAAGCTATCCGCGATTCCGGATTGGGTGGCCCACAAAATAAACCCGAATGGATGGTTCTTGAATGCACCCCCGTTATTCCACCAGACCTTCGTCCTTTGGTCTTGCTGGATAGCGGCAACTTCGCAACTTCAGATCTTAACGATCTTTATCGCCGTATTATTAATCGTAATAATCGTCTCAAAAAATTGGTCGACCTCAATGCTCCTGAAGTTATCATTCGAAACGAAAAACGAATGCTTCAGCAGTCTGTTGATTCCCTTTTTGACAACAGCCGTTGCAAACGCCCCGTTCTTGGATCCAGCAACAGACCGTTGAAATCCTTGACGGACATGATCAAAGGCAAGCAAGGTCGATTCCGCGAAAATCTTTTGGGCAAACGCGTCGATTACTCCGCTCGTTCGGTTATCGTTGTCGGCCCAGAACTTAAATTGCACCAGTGCGGTTTGCCTAAAAAGATTGCTTTGGAATTGTTCCAACCATTTATTATTCGAAGGCTTAAAGAATTAGGCCACGCGGACACTATCAAGTCTGCCAAGAAAATGCTTGAACGAAAAGATGATCATGTTTGGGATATTCTTGAAGAAGTTATCAAGAATCATCCAGTTCTTTTGAATCGTGCCCCTACCCTGCATCGCATGGGTATTCAGGCTTTCGAACCTGTGCTTATCGAAGGTAATGCCATTCGCATTCATCCTTTGGTTTGTAAAGGTTTTAATGCTGACTTCGACGGCGATCAGATGGCAGTGCATCTTCCTCTTTCAATCGAAGCACAAGTTGAAGCTAGCGTGTTGATGATGTCCACCAATAACATTTTCAGCCCTGCAAATGGTCAGCCAATTATCAGTCCTTCCCAGGACATCGTTATGGGTTGCTATTACCTGACTGCAACTCGAGGGGAAATGGGCGAAAGTGGAGAATCAGGTGAAGGCAAGACTTTTGCAAGTGTCAAAGAAGTTTTCACCGCTTTTGATTTGCGAAAAATTGGCATTCATGCCCGCATTCATGTGCGACTTCCCATCCACAAAAAGTTCATTTCTGAAATCCGTTTTGAAAAAGACAAAACCAAGGTTGAAGAGCTTCCAAGAAAATCCAATGGTCTTGTAACAAGCACCGTTGGACGCGTTATCTTTAACAACATCCTTGATGATCGCATGGCCTTTTATGACCTTGCTCTCTCAACCAAAAATCTTTCCCGCATTATTGCAGAGTGCTATCAAGCCCTTGGTAGACGCGCTACCATTGAACTTCTTGATCGTATGAAAGAAATCGGCTTCCGCGAGTCCACCAGATCTGGCCTTTCCTTTGCAACTGACGATCTGCGCACTCCAGATACCAAAGAAAAAATTCTTATCGAAGCTGAAAAAGATGTCGAAAAGATTCGCAAAAATTACGACAAAGGTAATATTACTGAACGCGAACGATACAATAATGTTATCGATCTTTGGACCAATGCAAGTAAAGCTATTACCAAACAGATGATGGAAGATCTTCGCAACGATACTCGCCCTGATGAGACGGGCAAAAAACGCCCTTACCTTAATCCTATTTTCTTGATGGCACACTCCGGCGCTCGCGGTGGTATCGAACAGATCCGCCAACTTGCTGGTATGCGTGGTCTTATGGCAAAACCTAACGGTACCATTATCGAAACGCCTATCAAGGCGAACTTCAAGGAAGGTCTTTCCGTTCTTGAATACTTCAGTTCAACCCATGGTGCTCGTAAAGGTTTGGCAGATACCGCACTCAAGACCGCAGATTCAGGCTACCTCACTAGAAAACTTGCTGATGTGGCTCAAAATGTGGTCATCACAATGCATGATTGTGCAACCTCCTCTGGTATTGATAAGTCCGCTATCCTTAAAGGTGAGGAAACGGAACGCTCACTTTCAGAAACGATTCGCGGTAGGGTTAGCAGGGTTACCATTAGCAATCCTGTTACTGGTGAAACTATCGTTGAAGAAAACGATATGATTTCAACCGAAGCTGCCCTAAAACTTGAACTTTACGGCATCGACAAAATTACCGTTCGAAGCCCCATGACTTGTCTTGCTCCTCTAGGTATTTGCAGACTTTGCTACGGCATGGATCTTTCAACCGGCTCTCTTGTTGAAGAAGGCATGGCTGTTGGTATCATTGCTGCCCAATCCATTGGGGAACCTGGTACACAGCTTACCATGCGTACCTTCCACATCGGTGGGGTGGTGAAACGAGAAGTAGGCGAGAGCGAACATAAGGCCAAAAAGGCTGGTACCGTCAGCTACGAACGCCTCGACATCGTTATCAACGACAAGAAGGAAAAAATTGCTCTTACCAGAAATGGTGAAATCAAAATCCTTGGACCCAAAGATAAAGTCCTTGAAACCTATGCTGTTCCTAACGGATCGATTCTCTTTGTTGAAAAGGGACAGCAAGTTGCTCCCGGCCAAATGCTTTGTAAATGGGATCCACATATTATTCCGATTATCGCTGACCGTGGCGGAAAAATTACCTTCGAAGAAATCGTTGAAGGCGAAACTTTCCGCAAGGAAAGTGATGAAGTTACCGGCGCAGAACGCTGGGTAATTATGGAACATAAGGGCGAGCTTCATCCACAGGTGTTCATTAATGATGAGCGTGGCCAAAAACTCATGTTCTTTTACATGCCTGAAAAAGCAGTCATCGAAGTTCGGGAAGGCCAAATGGTTTCTGCCGGAGCACTCCTTGCTAAAACTCCTCGCGAAGTTTCTGGTACACAGGATATTACTGGTGGTCTCCCACGCGTTACTGAAATCTTCGAAGCTAGGCGCCCTCGTGATCCAGCCGTTATGGCCGAAGTCGCTGGAGTTGTCGAGATTGGTGATAAGCGTCGTGGCAAACGAACTATATGGGTTATTCCAGTTGATGATTACGGCAAACCTTCCGGTACCAAGATCGAGCATCTTGTTCCTCCAGGCAAACATCTTCGAGTTCATGCTGGTGATAGGGTTCGTGAAGGCGATGCCTTGGTTCAAGGCCCTCTTGCTCCTCATGATATTCTTCGAATCAGTGGAACGGAAGCTGCTCAAGCTTACTTAGTCCGTGAAATTCAAGCTGTTTATAGAACCCAGCGTGTTGATATCGATGATAAACATATTGAAATCATCGTTTCTCAAATGCTTCGCAAAGTCAAAGTTGAAAAAATGGGCGATACCGGATTACTTCCAGGCTCCGTCATCGATCGCTTCGCATTCCAGCATGTCAATCAACGACTTCGTGAATGCGTTAAGATCAAAAAAGTTGGCGATTCTAAGTTTGAAGAAGGTAAAATCATTGCCAAGGATGTCTTTGAAGAAGAACGAGCACTGCTCGAAGCAGATGACAAAGTTCTTCCTACCTTCACCAAACCCGAACCTGCTACTTGTAGCACCCAACTCCTTGGTATTACCAAGGCATCAGTTCAATCCGATAGTTTTATCTCGGCTGCATCCTTCCAAGAAACTACAAAGGTTCTTACCGAAGCAGCCTTGGCAGGCAAGGTTGACTACCTTGTGGGACTTAAAGAAAACGTTATTCTTGGTCACTTAGTTCCCGCGGGAACTGGTTTTAGTGACCACCAAAATTCCGAAGTTAAGGTTAATTCTCCTTATGTTGATGAAAGCTCAGGAAACATCCTAGGCAAATCAGACGACAAAGAAGCACTCTTAACCAACTAGTAGATATAGACTTAGGTGTTTTCAGTTTAATTTCTGGAAACACCCGTTTGAAGCAGTTACTTGACCTTGTGTGGATATGTTCCTAATTTAAATGTTTACAGTTATTGCGCCCAATAGGGTTCTTTATCTGTGTAACAGAAACTCTTGTTTTGGTTTGATACTATGCCAACGATTAATCAATTGGTTCGAAAGCCCAGAGTTCAACAATTCAGCAAACCCAAGCATCCTGCGATGCAAGGTTGCCCTCATAAAAAGGGCGTTTGCTTGCAAGTTAAAACCATGACCCCTAAGAAGCCTAACTCTGCGCTTCGTAAGGTCGCCCGTATTCGTCTCTCTAACCAGATCGAAATCACGGCATACATCCCTGGCGAAGGTCATAACCTTCAAGAGCATTCAATTGTTCTTGTGCGTGGCGGTCGTGTACGCGATTTGCCCGGGGTTCGATACCATATCGTTCGTGGTGTACTCGACTCACAAGGTGTATCTGATCGTAAACAAGCTCGTTCCAAGTACGGTACGAAGCGCGAATCTAAGTAATTATTTATCCTGATCCAAGCACAAAGGTAAGAAGAATATCATGGGAAAAAGGACTGCAAGCGCTGAAACGCTTAAACCCGATCCAGTTTATAATTCCAAGCTGGTCAGCAAATTTATCAATTGCATCATGACCTCTGGTAAGAAGCAGACCGCTTGTCGCATTTTCTATGATGCGATGGCACAAATCAAAAAGCGTATTCCAGATATGGATCCGCTCGAAGTTTTCACCCAAGCTGTTGAGCATGTCAAGCCAACGGTTGAAGTCCGAAGCAAACGAGTTGGTGGTGCTACTTATCAGGTTCCAATGCAAGTTAATCGCTCTAGGCAACAAAGTCTTTCGATTCGCTGGATTGTTGGCGCTGCTCGTGATAAAGTTGGCCGCCCTATGTATCTTCGCTTGGCTGATGAACTTATTGCTGGCTTTCGTCGTGAAGGTGAAGCCATGTCCAAACGCGAAAATACCATCAAGATGGCAGATGCTAATAAAGCTTTTGCACATTTTGCCTGGTAAATTTTCCAGCCGCTTAAATCACCGGGCCTTCTGGATTTCATTCCAGCGGGCCTTTTTTTATTTAACCCCCTCTATTCTTCTTTCTTGAGTTGTCCAATGGCTAATGAAAAACTCGACCTCTCCAACTTTCGTAACATTGGTATTATTGCCCACATCGATGCAGGTAAAACTACAACCACTGAACATGTACTTTATTATGCAGGCGTTGTTCACAGGTTAGGCGCTGTTGATTCAGGCAATACCACCACAGATTACGATGAAGAAGAACAAGAACGCGGTATCACAATTTACAGCGCTTGCATTCCCTTCCAATGGCGCGAAACAAGAATCAATCTGATCGATACCCCAGGGCATGTCGATTTCACCGCCGAAGTCGAACGCAGCCTTAGAGTCCTTGACGGTTGCGTTGTAGTCTTTGATGCTCAAAAAGGTGTGGAAGCACAATCCGAAACAGTTTGGAGACAAGCCGACAAATACGAAGTCCCTCGATTAGTTTTTATCAACAAAATGGATGTGGTTGGCGCAAACTTCGAAAACGCAATTACAGAAATCACATCTCGCCTCGAAGCCAAACCAGTACCCATCATCATCCCAATGGGAAGCGGGTCTATTAAAGATAGCGATAATCCTTTTCATGGTATCATAGACCTTGTTGAAATGAAAGCTCTCGAATTCGATCCAGCTAACCAAGGAAAAACAATCAGGATATTTGATATCCCTGAAAAGTATCAAGACTATGCCAACACTTGGCGTGAAAACCTCATCGACAAAATCAGCGCGATAGATTCAAAAGATCGCATAGCTACTTTTTATCTGGAAGGCATGGAAATACCGACGAACCTGATTCGGGAAGTGTTGCGCGAAGGGACTCTTAAAAGAATCATTCAGCCCGTATTATGCGGAAGTGGTCGCGAACATATTGGAATTCAAACTTTGCTTGACGGGGTAAGTTGGTACCTCCCAAGCCCGTTAGACAGGCCTCCTGTCAAAGGAATCAATCCTAAAAAGAAAGACAAAGAAGAAAACCGAAACTCCGACACTAAAGACCCTTTTTGTGGTCTTGTATTTAAAATCACCTCTGATGCACATGGGGAACTCTTTTTTGTTCGCATCTATTCAGGCGTATTAAAAGTGGGAAGTAGAGTTCTTAACACTGGGCGAGATGTCAAAGAGTTTGTCGGAAAAATTTATCACACCGCTGCAGATCCTGCCAGCAGAACAGAATTAACCGAAGCTTTCGCAGGAGACATAGTCGCAGTAGTTGGTATGAAAGAAGCAATTACCGGAGATACTATTTGCGATCCGCAAAATCCGGTTTTATTAGAAAAAATCAAATTTGCGGAAGCTGTCGTCAGCCGCTCAATTGAACCGGAATCCTCCGCGGATAAACAAAAATTGATCGATACCCTAAATATGTTGCGAAAAGAAGATCCAACTTTTTCTGTTAAAATCGACCCAGAAACAGGGCAAACCCTGATGAGCGGTATGGGAATGCTTCATTTGGAAATCAAACAGCACAGGATGGAGCGGGATTTTCGCCTAAAAGTTCGAGCAGGAAAACCCAGAGTAAGCTATCGCGAAACCCTTAAAAAAGCATTGCGAGTTGAAGGGGAATGCATCAGGCAATCCGGGTCTGCTGGCCTTTTTGCAAAACTTGTGGTCGAATTTTCCCCCTATCCACCGAATTCCGATAAAAGCGAGGATAACATCAAGGTTTCGCACAAGCTGAAGCCTGATGATTTAACCCAATTACTGGTAAATGCTGCAGAACAAGGCATTAAACTAGCGCTTCAATCAGGTGAACTTGGTTACCCGGTGATGAATGTACAAGCAATTATTACCGGTGCAAAAATGGACGAACAGCTTTCTACCGAGGTTGCTTTTCAATCTGCAGGAGCTGATGCGGTTCAAAAAGCCCTAAAAGACAACATGATTTTATTAGAACCTGTAATGAAACTTGAAGTAACCCTTCCAGAAGAATATTTAGGGCCAATTACCGCTGATCTAAATGCCAGACGGGCCGAAATCCGCGAATTGCATATTCGAGGCAAAATGAGGGTTGTTGAAGCAATAGTTCCCATGGCAAAACTATTTGATTATGCAGATAAAGTGCGAAGTTTAAGTCAAGGAAGGGCTTCTTCCACCATGGAACCCTACTCTTACTCCCCTGCCCCGAATGAAGTCCTAAAAAATATGCTGAATCCGTTTGCCTTTTAACCTTTAAATAGCCTAGTGTTTTTGCCTAATTACTGTTTTTCTTTTGTTTGTTGTTGAAAAGAACCAATTATTCCTTATTTTATGTGTTTGGATGCTTTGCACTTATATTTTTGTGAATCTTGACAGTGGGTTCCTAAGTGCATATCCTTACTGTTTCCCTTTATATCGGGAATAATGAAGTAATCGTGAGGAGCGGAACGGTGGCAAGCAGTAAAGAAAAAATCAGAATTCGGATGGAAGCATATGACCACGAAGTATTGGACAGAACTGCCCAAGAAATCGTCTTAATTGCAGAACAATCCGGTGCTATCGTTAATGGCCCTATTCCATTGCCTACACGCGTGGAACGATACACAGTGTTGCGGAGCCCGCACATTGACCGGAAATCAAGAGAACAGTTTGAAATAAGAACTCACAAAAGATTGATTGAGATTCTTCAACCTCAAGGTAAAACCATTGAAGCCCTTAATAAAGGCCTCAGCTTACCGCCAGGTGTAGATATCAAAATTCGTGTGATGGCAGGAGCCACAAAATAACTTTGGTGTTTACTCCCCTCTAGATCAAAGGTTCTAAACCTCTGGAAGGGAATAACCCTCAAATTTAACCATAGTTTGTTGTGATATTTTAAGTTTCTGGCAGCCGATTTGTGCCAAAAACAATATTTGTAATAATGATTAATCATTAAGTATTGATTGATTAGGGCGATTAAACAGGCGGGATGGATATGTTAACAGTAAATGTCTTCAATAAACAAGGCGAGCAAGTTGGTAGCGAAAGCATCAACCCTGCTGATTTCGGTGGCGAAGTAAAAAAACAACTTCTTCACGATGTTGTGCTTATGCACCTTGCCAATCAGCGCGCTGGTACCCATAGCACACTTCGCAGAGGCGAAGTTGCTGGTAGCACGAAAAAGCTGTTTCGTCAAAAGGGAACCGGTAACGCCCGCGTTGGTAACAAAAGAACTAACAAACGCCGTGGTGGTGGTACCGCTAAAGGTCCAAAACCTAGAGATTATGAATACCATCTTCCAAAGAAGGCGGTTCGAGCTGCAACCAGAATGGCTCTCTTGAGTAAATTCCAAGATAATGAAGCTTTGATTATTGATGATTTGACACTCACCGAAATCAAGACTAAAGGAATTTTAACAATTCTTAAAGCCTTGAAACTTGATGAAACAACATGCCTTCTTGGTGTTTCTGGTCTCAACAAACAACTTTACCTTTCTGCAAGAAATTTGCCTGGGGTTAAAGTACTTCCCGCATCTGAATTGAATGCCTACACAGTTTTAAGACAAAAGCGTTTAGTTCTTACCAAGGATGCCTTGGAAGAACTTAAAAAGAAAAAAGCTAACTAGGTTTATTGATTGTGATATTAGGATAAATAGCGATGAATACTTCAATGCATAGTAGACGAACGAAATCTGGTGGCCCAAAGCTTGATGCTCACCAAATTGTAATTCGACCTTTAATTACTGAAAAGGGTACACACCAGTCTACCCACAAAGCAGCTTATCCTTTTGAAGTGAATCCTTGGTCAACCAAAGATGAAATCAAAGGCGCTATTGAAGAACTCTTCAATGTGAAAGTTGCTAGAGTGCGAACTGCGAATCGCTTGGGGAAAAACAAGCGTTTTAAAAATAGGATCGGGAAACTATCTAATTGGAAAAAGGCTATTGTAACCCTTAAACCAGATAGCCCAAAGATCGAATTATTCTAAATATTGTTCTTTAATTGAATTTGTTGATACTGAGGTGAGAGATGGCAATCAGACAATACAAACCGGTGACTCCCGGCCGAAGACAAGGTAGCGTCAGCGACTTTGCTGAAATTACTGACCGTAAACGAAAGCCCGAAAAAAGCCTTTTGCTTCCTAAGAAGAAAACCGGAGGCCGAAATAACCAAGGGGTTACCTGCACGAGGTTTCGTGGGGGTGGTCACAAACAAAAATACCGAATCATCGATTTCAAACGAAATCATGACGGTCTTGTTGCTACCGTAATTTCAATCGAATATGATCCAAACCGAAGTTCCCGCATTGCTCTTCTTGAATACGAAGATGGTGAAAAAACTTATATTCTTGCACCTGAAGGCTTAGCTGCAGGCGATAAGGTAATGAGTGGTGAAGATGTGGAACCAAAAATTGGCAATTGTATGCCTCTTAAGAAAATTCCTTTAGGTTTAATTATTCATAATGTTGAACTACAACCAGGGCATGGTGGTCAGGTTTGTAGAAGTGCTGGTACAAAAGCAACTCTTACTGCTCGCGAAGGCAAATGGGCTCAGATTACCCTTCCCTCCGGTGAAGTTAGAAGAGTTAGTAATGAATGTAGAGCTACCATTGGTATGATTGGTAATACTGATCATATGAATGTTAGCTTAGGAAAAGCTGGTCGGGCTAGATGGATGGGTCGTAGACCTCACAACCGTGGTACCTCAATGAATCCTGTGGATCATCCAATGGGTGGTGGTGAAGGTAGGACCGGTGGCGGTAGAAATCCTTGCGGACCTACGGGCGTACTCGCCAAGGGTGGAAAAACAAGGCAGAAACGAAAACCTTCCAATTCTTCTATCGTTAGACGAAGAAGACCTGGACCTCGAACTGCTGGTTCATAATTATAACTGGTCAGAGTCGAAAGTTACACTACAATAAGTAGATACGGTTTTTTTGGAGCTAATTCGAGCATGAGTCGATCGTTAAAAAAAGGGCCACATGTCGATGAAAGACTTTTTACAAAAGTAGAAAAGTCTATCAAAACTAATAATCGTGAACCTATTAAAACATGGGCTCGAGATTGCACCATAATTCCTGAATTTGTTGGAGCGACCTTTCTTGTTCACAACGGAAAGTTCTTCCTTAAAGTTTATGTAACTGAAGATATGGTTGGTCATAAACTTGGTGAATTTTCTCCAACGAGAACGTTCAGAGGCCACAGTGGTGGTAAAGCCAAAGCTTAGTCGTTGAAATACCCCGGGGTGGAGCAGAGGTAGCTCGCCAGGCTCATAACCTGGAGGTCATAGGTTCAAATCCTGTCCCCGGAATTATTGATAGTGTTCTAGTAAGTTTTAGAGGTGGGTAATGCAGTATAACGCTATACACAGATATGCAGATATGTCGCCTAGGAAAATTAGGCCTTTTGCCACTTTAATTAGAGGCAGAACTGCTGAAGAAGCACTTGAGTTGCTTAGGTTTGTTCATAACCGAAGTGCAAGATTACTTGAGCAAGTAGTCAAAAGCGCATTAGGTAATGCTGAATTCCGTGGCGCTCGTGATATTGAAGAACTTATTGTGAGTGAATCGCGTGTGGATGGTGGTCCGATCATGAAGCGTATTATGCCTCGTGCCCGTGGAACTGCTTATCCTATTAAACGTCGAATTGCTCATATTCATGTAACTCTTTCTGATGGCCAGGAAGAAGCAGCAGAATAATTTTTGTTACCTGTAATTTTCATTGCGACTGAGATTTTAGTCTTAAGGATTAGGTAAAATGGGACAAAAAGTACGACCAACAGGATTCAGAACCGGTATTTTTCTACCTTGGCAAAGCACTTGGTTTGCTGGAAAGAAAGATTTCGCTGAACTTTTGTTCGAAGATCAAAAAATAAGGAAATTTATCCACGGCCGTTATAAAGGCTCTGGTATTTCCAAAGTTCGTATTGAACGAACTAGAGAAAAAGTGGTTGTTGTGATTCTTACTTCCAAAGTTGGCGTGATTATTGGCAAAAAAGGCCAAGAAGTTGAAAAGCTTACCAAAGATCTAGAAACTCTTTGTCATCGCCATATTGAAGTTAAGACCATTGAAATTGCAAGACCCGAAGTAGATGCGCAACTTGTTTCCCAAGAAATTGCTGAACAGTTGGCAAAACGTGCAAGTTTTAGAAGAGTTACCAAGCGTGCCCTGGAAACAACAATGGAGGCTGGTGCCAAAGGCATTAAAGTCCAACTTTCCGGTCGTCTTGGTGGTGCTGAAATGGCGAGGACTGAAGGTGCGATGGCTGGTAGCGTTCCACTTTCAACATTGCGTGCAAAAGTTGAGTTCGGCTTCACCGAGGCCGTTACTGGACAAGGTAATATAGGCGTTAAAGTCTGGATTAATAACGGTGATTTCCTGACTGAGGAGACTATCGATGGCCCTGATGCCAAAGCGGGTAAAGTTTCGAAAAAGCCAACGCGGCAAAATAAAAGGTAACGCCCATCGGGGCAATACCGTAAGCTATGGTGAATACGGCTTACAGTCTTTAGATTCTGGGTGGCTTTCTGCACAAGCGATAGAAGCAGGTCGTATCACGGCTTCGCATTCTATTCATGGTGAAGGAAAGTTATTTATTAGGGTTTTCCCTAATAAATCCATTACTTCTATTCCTGCCGAAACTCGTATGGGTAAAGGTAAGGGAGAGCCAGAATACTGGGCTGCAGTCGTAAAATCTGGCATGATTTTATATGAAATTGGTGGACTGCCTGAATCCGTCGCTAAGGAAGCGTTAAGCAAAGTAGCTTATAAAATGCCTTTTCGATGCAGGCTTGTAAGTAGAAGGCCAAGTATTGGATAATTGTCAGGTTATACCTGATAGCTGAGGTAAATTATTATGAAATCAGTAGATTATAAAGGGATGAGTGACGAACAGCTTGAAGGGTCATTGAAAGATTTGGTGAAAAATCTTTTTCACCTTAGATTTCAATCTGCAACTGATCGTCTCGAAACTCCTAGTGAGATTCGTAAGGCTAAAAAAGAAATTGCAAGAGTCAAAACTTTTCAACGAGAGCGTGTAATTCTTAAAGAGCGCGCTTTAAGTTCAGGGAGTAAGTAGAAAATGTTGGAGGCGCAAAACACCCGTGGTCGAAGACGTGTTATGGTTGGTGTTGTTACCAGCGATAAGCGTAGCAAAACCCGAACAGTGGTAATTCCTCGTTTGGTAAAACATCCCAAGTACGGAAAATATATCCGTAGAAGTACTACTTGCCATGTTCATGATGAAAACAATGAATCTCATATTGGAGATACTGTTGAAATCGTAGAATCAAGGCCATTTTCGAAAACAAAATTTTGGCGCTTGTCAAGCATTGTTAAAAAGGCCCTCTCAGCATCTCCTAGTGTTAAGGATATTGCTCAACCGGTTTAGACCAAGCATAGTAGATTTTAATCTATTATCTAACTCAGAAAATATTGGGTATCTTATGATTCAGATGTATAGTTACTTAGATGTTGCAGATAATACCGGTGCAAAAGAATGCATGTGTATTAAGGTTCTTGGTGGCACCAAACGGCGTTCCGCTGGTTTGGGCGATGTCATCGTTTGCAGCGTAAAAAAAGCAATGCCTGGTGGTGAAGTTAAACCAGGTGAAGTTGTTAAAGCTGTCATCGTTCGAGTAAAAAAAACAACCCGCAGGACTGATGGCAGCTACGTTCGTTTCGACAGAAATGCCTTGGTTCTGGTTGATGCAGAAATGAATCCTCGTGGTACTCGTATTTTCGGTGCAGTAGCCCGAGAATTGCGGGACTGTGGTTTTGCCAAAATTGTTAGTCTTGCTTCCGAAGTTGTATAACTTCTTCCTTATGATTTGCTGAATAAGAGATTAAGCCATGCATGTAAAAAAAGATGATCTTGTTGAAGTGATTGCGGGTGATGATGCCGCTAAAGGCCGAGCCCTTAAAGTCCTTCGTGTTTTAACAGCCAAAAATCGTGTAGTCATTGAAGGTGTAAATCGTGTTTACAAACATGTGAAACCTAATAAACTAAATCCCCAGGGTGGAAGGCTTTCTGTCGAAGCACCGATTGCTGTTTCGAATGTTTTGCTTTTTTGCCCTAACTGCAAAAAGGGTATTCGTTATGGTCGTAAGATTGCAGCAGATGGCAGAAAATTTCGTGAATGCAAAAAGTGTAAAGCTGATTTAGGTACAATTTCCAAGGCCAAGTAGAGTTATTGAACTTCTGATTGGTTATTTTTATTATAGTTTTTGGGTGAAAGCCCGGTGAGTGAACAATGGCAAGGTTACTTGAACGATATCACAAAGAGATAGTCCCCCTTATTTCCCAGAAACTTGGGAGGACTAATATATTTAGCCTACCAAGGCTTTCTAAAATCGTTATTAATATGGGTGTAGGCAAAGCGTTGCAAGATAAATCCAGAATGGAACAATCTGCTGACCAACTTGCTCATATCGCTGGCCAACGCCCTCAGATCACCAAAGCAAAATTGGCGGTCAGTGGTTTCCGTTTGCGTGAAGGAAATGCTATTGGTTGCAGAGTAACTCTGCGCGGCAAAAGAATGTATGAATTTCTTGATCGCTTGGTAAGCATGGCACTTCCTCGTATTCGCGATTTTCGTGGGTTAAATCCCAAGAGTTTTGATGGCCAAGGTAATTACAGCATGGGTATTGCTGAACAGGGTGTATTTCCAGAACTTGATCCTGATAAATTGAATTTTGTACAGGGTATGGATATTACATTTGTTACCACTACTAAGAGTGATGAAGAGGCGCGTGACCTACTTCGTGCTTTTGGTATGCCCTTCAAGGAATAATTACGGGAAAAAGTTAACATGGCAACGGACGCAAAATTAGCTCGCTTTCGAAGAGATATGGCGAGACTAGACAAAAATAAGAAAGACCCTAAAAATCATCCCATGCTTCCCAGGGATAAGATTCGGGTTAGGCTTCGTTGTAAGATTTGTGGTCGACCCAAAGCGGTTTATCGTAAATTTGGTATTTGCAGAATTTGCTTTAGAAATCTTGCAAGTGATGGTTTAATTCCTGGTGTAACCAAGGCAAGCTGGTAAGGTACTCCTAAAATGATGACAGATCCGATTTCAGATATGCTTACTCGTATTCGTAATGCCAATCGTATAGAACGGCCTCTTGTGGATATGGATTCTACTAATTTTAAAGTTAATGTTGCTAAGGTTCTCAAGGATGAGGGATTTATTGTTGATTATCAAGTTGGCACTTTGCAAAAAGATGCTCATGGAGCAAAAGTTTTGCATCCTGAAACTGATCTCAATAAATCACACCTTATTCTTCGGGTTTTTCTTAAGTATGGTCCTGAAGGTGAAAAAGTCATCAGGCATATTGAGAGAAGTAGTAAACCTGGCAGAAGGTTCTATTGCAGAAGCAACCAGTTGAGGCCCGTCCTTGATGGATTGGGTATCAGCGTGCTGTCAACCAGCCAAGGCGTTATGAGTGATCGTCTTGCCCGCATCAAGAAATTGGGCGGCGAAATGATTTGTAAGGTTTGGTAAACTAAGGGATCTTCCCATGTCGAAAATAGGTAAAAAATTAATTGTAGTCCCAGCAACCATCAAGGTAAAAATTGATGGTGGTAAGGTTTTCTTGGAGGGACCCAAGGGTAAGCTTGATTTGATGCCCCATCAGAATATCAAGGTTAGCTTTGATGATGCTGCAAAAACCATTCATGTTGAACGTATTAATGATGAGCGTTTAAGTAAGTCTGTTCACGGGCTTACTCGTACGCTGATTGCTAATATGGTTGAAGGGGTTTTGAAAGGCTTTGAAAAAAGACTTAGGATTGAGGGTATTGGTTATCAAGCAAAAATGGATAAGAAAGCTGTGGAGCTTACTGTCGGTTTTGCCAACAAAATCAAGGTTCAGCCTCCAGAAGGTGTGACCGTTGAAGTTCCAGAACCAACAATGGTTCTTGTGAAAGGTGCGGACAAACAAATGGTTGGTCAGTTTGCTGCTGATGTCCGGGCAGTTCGTCCCCCTGAACCCTACAAGGGTAAGGGTATTCGTTACGATTATGAAATTGTACGCCGCAAAGAAGGTAAAGCCTTCGGCAGCGGTGGTTAAGGTTGGAAGATAAAAAATGAGCGAACAAAAGTTAAAAGAAATTCGTAGAATCCGCAGACAAAATCATGTTCGTAGAACAGTGATTGGGTCTGTTATCAGGCCAAGGCTTACTGTGTTTCGAAGTTCGAAGCATATCTATGCACAGCTTATTGATGACTCGAACGGTTGCACGCTTGCTTCAGCAAGTAGCAACAGTCCAGAAGTAAAAAAAACATTATCCTATGGTGGTAATGTTCTTGCTGCTGTTGCTGTAGGCAAACAAATTGCTGAAGCAGCAAAGGCCAAAGGCATCTTGAAGGTCGCATTTGACCGAGGGTATTACAGATATCATGGCAGAATCAAAGCACTTGCTGATGCTGCTCGTGAAGGTGGTTTGCAGTTTTAATTTTCATCCAGATAGTTTTCCCATAACAGGTATTCAGAGATCATGGCAAAAGATCGGGAACCAAAACAAGAAGAACTTCAAGACCGCGTAATTAAAATTCGCAGGTCAGCAACTGTGGTCAAAGGTGGCCGTCGTTTTAGCTTCAACGCATTAGTCGTTGTAGGCGATACCCGTGGCAGAGTTGCTGTGGGATATGGCAAAGCCAAGGAAGTTCCTCCTGCTGTTGAAAAAGCAACTAAAGATGCTCAAGGAGCAATTAAAAGATCACGGAGAGTATCACTTCGTGGTGATACTATTCCTCACCGTGTGATTGGCCGTTTCGGTGCCAGTCGCGTTATTATGGTTCCGGCGGGTCCTGGTACTGGTGTAAAAGCTGGTGCTGGCGTTCGCGATGTTCTTGAAGTTTGTGGTGTAAAAAACATCCTTACGAAAGTGCATGGTAGTACGAACCCAATAAATCTCGTAAAAGCAACAATTGAAGGCTTGCAACAACTTCGATCCCGTTCTGAAGTTGCAATGCTTCGTGGAGTTACACTCTAATGGATTTGACACAAGTACATAAAGGCGTGAGTAAGCTTAAAACCAAAAAGCGCGTAGGTCGTGGTGTTGGTAGCGGTCATGGAAAGACTGCATCCCGTGGTCATAAAGGACAGTGGGCAAGTGCAGGTTCTGACAAGCCAATTGCGGTGTTCGAAGGCGGTCAGATGCAATTATTCCGCAGAATACCAAAGCGTGGTTTTAGTCACGGAATGTGGGACAGAAAGTTTCATGTTGTTAACTTGGGTGCGATTGATACCCACTTTAACGATGGTGATACTGTTGACCCTGAAACAGTAAAGAAAAAAGGTTTGGCAAATGGGCCTTCTGATGGTATTCGTATTCTTGCTAAAGGCGAGTTTTCGAAGAAGTTAACTGTCCGAGCTCACCATGTTTCCAAATCTGCAATTGAAAAAATCATTGCTAAAGGTGGAGTTGTTGAAATTATTCCGCCACCAGCGAAGCCTGTTAGAAACAAAATGGGAACCAAATCTTAATTAAGATATTGGTTTCCCTGTTTTTTGTTTCTTTCATTTGGTTTAAGATTACCATTCTGGGATAAGATTAAGGGTAATCCGGATTGTTCTCAATTGGCAATCTGCGGTAAACCCACTGCAGGAGCCAAAGTATGGGTAAGTTTAGTGCAATTTTAGCTATTCCGGAACTACGGAATAAAATTCTTATAACACTTCTATTCCTTGCTGTTTACAGGGTTGGTTATTCCATCCCTCTTCCTTTTGTTGATCAAAGCTTAATGAATCGTAATGTTGGACAAGGCGGCCCCCTCGGTGATATTTTAGGCTATGTCTCGTTATTTAGCGGTGGAGATTTAAGTAACGCAACTCTTTTTGGCTTGGGCATTATGCCCTACATTTCCGCATCCATTATTTTCCAATTGCTTGGTGCGGTCTACCCTCCTCTGGAGAAACTCCAAAAAGAGGGAGAATCCGGGCGCAAGAAAATTAACAACTACACCCGTTGGGCAACTGTTGTAATCTGCTTCTTCCAAGCTTTTATGTATGTTCAATTTATCATGCAACCTTCTTCTAGGGGTGGGCAGGGCTTCGCTTTGACACAACCCATTGATTACAATGTAGGTTACTACTGGATTACCATGGTCCTTATGATGACCACCGGAACAATGTTTCTTATGTGGATGGGCGAACAGATTGACGAATATGGAATTGGTAACGGTATAAGTTTAATTATTATGGCTGGTATTGTTGCAAGAATTCCTGCGGCAACTGCTTCGTTACTTTTCGAAAACGGTAAATTTAAAGAATCTATATTTACGCTTGGTGGTGGTTCCAGCCAAGACATCAGCTTCGAAAAACTAGTTGTCTTGATGTTACTTTTTGTAGTCGTAGTAGTTGCTGTTATTGCAATTACTAAAGCTCAAAGACGAATTCCAACACAATCAGCGAAACATGTACGGGGCCGAAAAGTGTTTGGCGGTACTAGGCAGTTTTTACCTTTGAAGGTTAATCAAGCGGGCGTTATGCCTGTTATTTTCGCTAGCAGCTTACTTATCCTACCCTACTTTATTTTCAATTTCATATCGAGTGCAACGGAATGGAGCTGGGCTCTTGCACTAAAAGATGTATTTGAGAGGCAAGGATGGGCTTACACTGTTCTTTTTGTTGTAATGATTTATATATTCTGTTATTTTTGGACTGCGATTATATTTAACCCAAAAGATGTTGCGAATAATCTTAAAGATTTTGGTAGTTTTATTCCAGGCTACAGGCCGGGCAAAAGAACTTCAGAATACCTCGAAAAGGTAATGATGCGAATCACGTATGTAGGTGCCGCTTTCCTAGCTATCATTGCTGTTATTCCTACTTTAATCACTAGCACAATGGATGTTAGGCAAGAAGTCGCAAGTTTCTATGGTGGCACGGGCCTTCTAATTGTGGTTAGTGTTGCATTGGATTTGGTTCAAAAAATTAACAGCCATCTCGTAATGCGAAATTATCCAGGGCTAACCGAAGATTAACGTCTTCCTTAAAAAGTATTATCCTGCCTTGTATTGTATTTAATTTTGTTGATTTATTTTGTTTACGAAAACATGATTTAGGTACTTGTTTTTTATAAAACCCAGCCTTAGAACGGTCGTTCCATGCGAATAATTTTAGTTGGTCCCCCTGGTTGCGGTAAAGGCACCCAAGCAAAACTTCTTTCTAAAAGAACAAAGTTAGAGCATATTGGTACAGGCGACCTTCTTAGGGAAGCCATTCGAAACGAAACCTCAGTTGGGCTACGAGCCAAACCTTATGTTGAAGTTGGCAACTTAGTTCCTGATGAACTTGTTAATGACCTAGTGAGTGAACGCTTCCAAAGGGATGACCGACCAAAAACTTTTATTCTTGACGGTTATCCAAGAACGCTGATGCAAGCAAAATCTTTAGATGGCGTATTAGCACTACATGGTTTGCCTTTGACTGCAGTTGTGTTGCTTGATGTGTGTGATGCAGAAATCGTGAAACGAGTAACTGGAAGATGGAGTTGCCCCAAATTAGGGTGCAAGGCAACATTTCATACACAAAGCAATCCGAGTAAAATTTCAGGAATTTGCGATGATTGCCAAACGGTTTTAGTTCAACGCGACGATGACAATGTTGAAACAGTGAAATCAAGGCTAACGGTTTACCATAAAGACACAGTTCCATTACTGCCATATTACGAGCAGCACGGACTGCTTAAAAGAATTCATGGAACTGGTGATATCGAAGAAATTTATCAATCTATGGTACATGCATTAAGCATTTGAGGACCAATGTTGCGAAACCTTTTTGCAAACAGGCCTGAATTAAAATCCCCTCGCGAAATCGGGTTGATGCGCGAAGCGGGTAAATTGGTCGCTGGTGCCCTTAAAATGTGCAAAGCCATGGCAAAACCAGGCGTTATCACTGGTGATATCGATAAAGCAGTCGAAGAATTTTACAAGCAAAATAATGCTTTTTCGCTTTTTAAAGGTTATCCAGGGAAAGTCCCATTTCCTGCAGTCACGTGTATTTCTGTCAATGAACAAGTTGTACACGGAATTCCGGGTGGAAAAGTTGTCCGTGATGGCGATATTCTTAAAATAGATACTGCTTGCAAATTGAATGGTTGGTGTGCAGATGCTGCCATTTCGATTCCTATAGGTACAGTCAGTGACGAAAAAAGAAGGCTTATCGAAGTAGGCGAACAGGTACTTAATATTGCCATCAAAGAGCTATCTAGATGCAAATGGTGGACTGAAGTTGCCACTAAAATGCAAAAAGCTGCAGAGGATGCAGGATTCAGTGTTGTAACCCAATATGTGGGGCATGGGATCGGAAAATTAATGCACGAACACCCCCAGGTGCCAAACTATGTTAACCGAGAAGTTAAAAAACAAGATTTCAAACTTGAAGAAGGTTTAGTACTTGCTGTAGAGCCAATGATAAATATGGGTAAGGCGGAAACTGAGGTCCTAAGAGACCATTGGACGGTTGTTACCCGTGATGGCCTGCCGAGTGTTCATGTGGAACATACCTTGGCATTAACCAAAGATGGGGTTTTTGTGTTAACTTCAGATGAAGACTTAATAATAAAAATATAATAAACAAAAGCTTCATTTTGTTGTAGAAAATGAAGAAAAACGAGTATTTGGACTTGTTTTTTCTATCAACTACTTGCCGAAGACCCTTAACCATGGTAAAAAAATAGTTTACCTTAATCCGTCAGAAGGACGGGAGTGAAATATGAAAGTTAGAACTAGTGTAAAACGAATTTGCGAAAAATGCAAATTGGTGCGTCGACAAGGTAAAGTTTATGTAATTTGCAGCGATCCTCGCCATAAACAAAGGCAGGGTTGATCAAGGGAGCTAGAGAATGCCGCGTATTCTAGGTGTAGATATTCCGAATGAAAAACCAACCCATATAGCTTTACGCTATATTTATGGGATTGGACCCGCTCTTGCATTGCGTCTGTGTGAAGAAGCACGGGTTGACCCAATTCGCCGTGCAAAAGATCTTAATGAAGACGATGTAAGCCGATTGGCAAACATCCTTGACCGAGAATATGTAGTGGAAGGGCCTCTACGCAGGCAAATCCAACAAAATATTGCTCGATTACGAGATATCGGCTCCTACAGAGGCTCGCGCCATCGTCGCAGCTTACCTGTAAGGGGTCAGCGTACTAAAACAAATGCCCGCACCAGAAAAGGTCCAAGAAAGACCGTTGCTGGTAAGAAGGGTGTTAAAGAGCTTAGAGGTTAATTTTGTAATTTAATTTTCACGGAGATATTCTTTCGTGTCCAAGAAGAAAAAACAGCGTCGTAATGTCAGTCGGGGAGTAGCTCATATACTTGCTACTTTCAACAACACCATTGTGACCATTACTGATACTAATGGTGATACCCTTTGTTGTGCATCAGCAGGAACCTGCGCGTTCAAAGGTAGCCGAAAAAGCACACCTTTTGCAGCCCAAAGGGCAGCAGAAGAAGCAGCATCCCGAGCCTTGAAATTTGGACTTAAAGAAATTGAAGTTCGAGTCAAGGGTCCTGGGTCAGGTCGCGAATCTGCGATTACCGCACTCCAAGCTTCTGGCCTGAATGTAAAGGCTATTGAAGATGTAACGCCACTTCCTCACAATGGTTGTAGGCCGCCCAAGCGTCGTCGAGTATAATAGGAAAACTGTATCCATCAGGAAGATTTACAACTTTTAACCGCTAGAGATAGTAATAACATCCATGGCAAGAATTACCGACCCAGTATGTAGAATTTGTAGAAGAGAAGGCGTAAAGCTTTTTCTTAAAGGCCTTCGTTGTGAGTCGCCTAAGTGCGCAATTGAAAGACGCAATCAGCCGCCCGGCATGCATCTTCGCCGCAACAAGCCAAGCGAATACGGTATTCGTCTTCGTGAAAAACAAAAACTAAAAAGATTTTATGGTTTGCTCGAAAGGCAATTCAGGAGATACTTTGAAATTGCTAGCCGCTCCAAGCAAAACACAGGTGAAGTTTTAATCACTTTGTTGGAACGCAGGCTTGATAATGTAGTATTTCGATTGGGCTTTGCACCAAATCGTGCAGCAGCAAGGCAGCTTGTTGCGCATGGTCATGTAACTGTTAACAGCGTACCAACCGACATCCCAAGCTTGATTATGAAGCCTAATGATGTTGTTTCAGTCAAAAATCGTAAGCGATCTATTGACTTAGTAAGGCTGCAAGTGCAACAGACTTCGCCTAATATCCCAGATTTCTTGACCATTACAAATCAAGAACCTCCTGAAGGTAAAATGACCCGTATGCCGACTCGTGGTGACATGGATCCGCATATTGAAGAAATTCGTGAACAGTTAATCATTGAATTCTGCTCCCGTTAAAAACTGGTATACTTTTTATTTGATAATAATAGGCTTAAAAATTCAGCCTTAAAATAGTTTAGGAGTTATTTAATTATGCGTATTCGATGGCGCGGTTTGGAATTACCGAGTAGGGTTAATGGCGATCGTTCAACTCTTTCTGATACCTATGGTAAGTTTTACGCAGAACCCTTTGAAAGGGGTTTTGGTGTTTCGATTGGTAATAGCATTCGAAGGATTCTTCTTTCAAGCCTTGAAGGAAGCGCTATAACCCAAGTTAAAATCGAAGGTGTGCAGCACGAAATCACCACCATACCCGGTGTGGTTGAAGATGTAATCGATATCATTCTTAATATTAAAAGCCTTGTTGTAAAAAATATCAGTGATTTACCACAAGTAATTCGTATTGAAAAGCACGAAAAAGGTGTGGTTACTGCAGCTAATATTATTACGACTGAAGCAGTTCAGATTATTAACCCTGAACATGTTATCGCAACTTTAACCGACGACGTTCCATTTAAGGTTGAAATGACTGTTGAAAACGGTCGTGGCTATCGGATGGCAGAAGAAAATGTACCAGGTGATCGTGAAATCGGTGTGATTCCCATCGATTCAAGTTTTACACCGGTTGTCCGTGTAAAATATGAAATTGAAGATACTCGCGTTGGTCAGAAAACCAACTACGATAAGTTGATTATGGAAATCTGGACTAATGGTACAGTAACTCCTCAGATGGCACTTGTTGAAGGCGCTAAGATTCTTCGAAAGCACCTCAACCCCTTTATTCAATATGCAGAACCCGGCCCAGAAGTTGGCTTGGAACACATTCAAGAACCTGTTGCATCTTCAACAGTTGATGTTGAACTTGAACGCAAGCTTAATATGAGCCTTGCTGAATTGGAATTATCTGTAAGGGCAACTAATTGTTTAGAATCTGAAGGTATCTCCACGGTACGTGATCTTGTAATGCGTTCTGAAGAAGAATTGCTTGAAGTTCGCAACTTTGGTGAAACAACCCTTAAAGAAGTTAAGATCAAACTTGATGAGCGAAATCTTAAACTTGGTTTAAGATCATCTGCTCTTCGTAAGTAAACTGTATTTTTTCCAACTAAAAATCGAGATTGAGCTATGCGTCATTTAAGAAGAGGTAGACAACTAGGCCGGAATCAGGACCATCGAATAGCGTTGTTCCGAAATCTTACCCGAGCCTTGTTCACTCACCGTCGTATTATCACTGGTCTTGAAAAAGCTAAGGAAGTTCGGATATTTGCTGAAAAGCTTATTACCTTGGCTAAAAAAGACACTTTAGCTGCCCGCAGGCTTGCCCTTGCTAGACTTCGTGAC
>Ga0255087_1000041_pt1 | contig 53300 bp, 51 predicted proteins | sample Colum_Miss_RepA__FD_188561 | JGI IMG/M metagenome (GOLD analysis project Ga0255087, IMG submission 188561) | Freshwater microbial communities from Columbia River, Oregon, United States - Colum_Miss_RepA_8d | ecosystem: Environmental > Aquatic > Freshwater > River | place: USA: Oregon | collected...
CAGGTCGGCACGGCCCAGAAAGTCGGCCACGAAGTCGTTGGCTGGCTGTTGCAGCAACTCCAGGGGTGTACCCACTTGCACCAGTCGACCGTTATTCAACAGCACGATGCGTGAGGCTAGTAACAAGGCCTCGTCGAGGTCGTGGGTGACAAACAGGATGGTTTTGCCCGTCGCACGATGAATCGCTTTGAGGGCCCGTTGCAAGGCTGCACGGGTGACGGGGTCAAGCGCGCCAAAAGGCTCGTCCATGAGGAGCACATCGGGATCTGCGGCCAGAGCACGCGACGCCCACCCGCTGTTGCTGCCCCCCCGAGAGCTGATGCGGATAGCGACCCGCGTAGTGATCGGGATCCATCGACAACATGTTCATGAGTTCAGTCACACGCGCACGCACACGGTCGGCCTCCCAGCCCAACAGTCTGGGCACGGTTGCGATGTTGTGCGCCACCGTTCTGTGGGGAAACAAGCCCACCGATTGAATCGCATAGCCCATGCGTCGACGCAAGTCCTGCAGGTTGAAGCGGGTGATGTCCTGGTTCTTGAAAAGAATCCGACCGTGATCGAGCTCGACCATGCGGTTGACCATTTTGAGGGCTGTCGATTTGCCAGACCCTGAAGGGCCAATCAAGGCCACCAATTCACCGGGCTGGATGTCCAGATCCAACTGACTGATGGCTGCGACGTTGCCGTAAAACTTGCTGGCGTTTTCAAACTTGATCATGGTGCGGGCGTCTTGAGCAGCGTTTCAAGTATTTGAAAGAAACTGTCTGCCAGCATGGCCAGCAGCACGATCGGCATGACGCCCAGGATGACCAGCTCGTTGGCCGCGCTGAAGAGTCCATCAAACATGATCTGACCTAGCCCGCCTGCGCCAATCAGCGCGCACACGGCTGCGAGGCCAATGGTTTGTACAAGCGCTGTACGAACCCCTATCAGCAGCACCGGCAACTCCAGCGGTAACTCGATTTGCCAAAATATCTGCCAGGGGGACATCCCCATGGCACGCGCCGCAAGGATGGTTTCGGCAGGCACTTGCTCCAGTCCCGCCAGTGCAGCGCGCACAATGGGCAACAGCGAATACAAAAACAGCGCCAACACGGCAGGTGCCATGCCAACGCCGCGGATGCCCGCGCTGCCCAGCATGGGTAATTGCACGGCCAGCCAAGCCAGGGGAGCCATGAGCAGCCCGAACAGGGCGATGGCGGGAATGGTTTGAATCAAATTGAGCAGGGGAAAGAGGCCTTGTCTTAACATCGCCGATCGGCTCATGCGCCAAGCTAACGGCACGCCAATGACGACAGCCGGCACAACGGCCAACATCACGATCTGAAGATGGCGCACAACAGCGGGCCCAACAACATCGCTGTGATTGGCGTATTCTTTGGCCAGAGACAAGTTCTGCCCCTCGCTCAACGAGAGGAGAAGCGGCAGACACCCTGCGATGTGCACAATCAAGCGGGGGAGCGTGGCCAAATTCAAGCGAGCCACTGCATCAAGAGCCGTCAACCAGGCCAGCGCCGCGAGCGTCCAAAAGCCCGCGCCCAACGCGGTGCGCTGGAGCGGATGGTCAACTGGGCTGACACTGCTGCTGACGTGACTGGCCAGCAGCCACAAGCCCGCCAGACTGGCGGCCATGGCCACGCTCACCAGGGCTTGCGTGAACCGTCGCTGGGGCTGCCCTATGGCCAAGATCAGCAAGGTGAAAACCGCCAAGACAAGCGCGACGACCAGGGGACTGCCTTGGCGCTGCAGGACATCCCCTAAAAAAATGGGATCACCCGAGAGCAGTCGGTTGGGGGCCACACGCACAAAAGGCAAGCCCATTGAAGCGACCAAGGCCACTGCCACATAAAGCGCTAGCACGGGGTTCCAACGCTGGGTGTCAGGGGATGCCATGGCCTAACTTACTTCAGAAACCCCTGTCTGTGCAAGTAGGCGCTGGCCACTTTGCGCGGATCCTGGCCCTCCAGTTGTATGCGCGCATTCAGCATTTGCAGCGTGGGCCTGTCCAGGGATTTGAAAATAGGCGACAAAATAGTGGCAATGGCCGGATAGCGTTTGAGCACTGATTCACGGATCAAGGGTGCAGGGGCATAAACCGCCTGCACGCTCTTGGTATCTTCCATGACCACCAGCCCCAGCGCAGCCAATGGCCCGTCGGTCCCGTAGGCCATGGCAGCGTTCACGCCAGATGTTTTTTCAGCCGCCGCTTTGATGGTGGTGGCCGTGTCGCCACCCGCCAGCACCAGGGCTTGATCTGCACGCAGTTTGAAGCCGTAGGCTGCCTGAAAGGCAGGCAAGGCATCGGCTCGCTCCATGAATTCGGCGGATGCTGCCAACTTGAAAGCCCCTCCCTTGGCGATGTAGCGCCCCAGGTCTTCCATGGTGTTGAGCTGATGGGCCGTGGCCAGGTCTTTTCGAACGGCAATGGCCCAGGTGTTGTTGGCATGGGCGGGCTCTAACCACACGATCTTGTTTTTTTCAAAATCTAATTTTTTGGCCAATTCGTAGCCGGCGCGAGCGTCTTTCCATGCCTTGTGGTTGTCAGCACCCAACATGAAGGCGGCATTGCCTGTGTACTCCGGATACAGATCAATTTCACCAGCGAGCAGCGCTGCGCGCACGATCTTGGTGTTGCCGAGCGAGAGCTTGTTTTCAGTGTTGATGTGGTGGGCTTCCAGGGCCAGCACCATGATGTGGCCCAACAGCTTGCCTTCGGTGTCGATCTTTGAGCCAACACGCACAGGTCCATGAGCATGGGCTGCGAAGCCTGGCAACAAACTGATGCCGACGAGCAACCGGCGACGGCGGATGAGGGGCAAGGACATAGGCATGGGCAACCTGGTGTAACAATCTCAATTCCACCAAAGAAAAAGCCTCGATTTCTCGAGGCATTTTCGTGAATGGCGCGGCTGGCAGGATTCGAACCCACGACCCCTTGGTTCGTAGCCAAGTACTCTATCCAACTGAGCTACAGCCGCTAAAGATTTTGATTGTAGCATGACTTTTCCTCTCGCCCGACGCCCTTGCACCAGGGCTTCAGTCAGTGATTGACTCAGTGCGCCTGCAACCAAGCCAGAACCGCCTCCGCCACGGCGTGGGGGGCCTCGCGTTGTGGAAAGTGACCCACGCCCGGCAGCAAGGTGCGCTGGTACGGCCCGGAAAAAAAATGTTCCTTGTTGGCCGAGCTTGAGGGCAAGGTCACGCCGTCCGCCTCGCCATGCAACATCAGGGTGGGCACGGACAACACAGGGGCCGGATGCAAACGACGTTCGTCGTTCTCATAGGCAGGGTCGGAGGGCGAGAGGTTCCAGCGCTGGGTATAGGAATGGATGACGATATCAGCCCAGTCCGGGGTGTCGAAGGCTTTGGCGGTCTCGTCGAATTCGGCCGGGTCGTACCAGCCCGCAGGGGCCCAGGTGTCCCACATCAGCCGTGTCAGGGCTCGCCGGTCGTTGCGCACCGCTTCTCGCCCACGCGGGGTGTTCATAAACCAGTGGTACCAGTAGTTGCGTGATTGCTCGGCACTCAGAGACTGGTTGGGATCGTTGGTGCCATACCCCACCGAGATCATCACCATGTGGCTGGATACCCCGGGTCGCAAGCCGTTGGCAATGGCCACGGCGCGAGCGCCCCAGTCGTGCCCGACCAGGGCCGGCTGCTCCAGCCCCAAGGCGTCAATGAACTCGAGCAAATCACGCCCTAAAGAGGCCAGTTGCCCTGTGCGTGGTGTCTCTTCCCGCAAGAAAGTGGTGGGCGCAAACCCCCGGAGCGCCGGCACGATGACACGGTACCCCGCCTTCACCAGCAAGGGGGCCACCTGCAGCCAGGTACGAGGGCTGTCAGGCCAGCCGTGCACCAGCACGACCGCGTGCCGGCCCTGGGGATTGAGGTCTTCATAGCCCACGCGTAGCAAGGAAGTATCAACAAAGGGCATGGGTGTCTCCGGGTAGATTCAACGGATTCAAGGATAGCGTTTTGGCATGCCACATGGCGTTACCATGTCGCCCTGTTGACTTTTTCCCGTAACCGAGCCTGCTGGCTCATACGCCCATCTTGTCATGTCCCAGACTGCCGATCTTTTGTTTCGCCATGTTCAACTGTTTGATGGCTCAGGCGCCCACCCGGTGGTCGGTGATCTGGCCGTGCGCGAGGGCCGCATCTGCGCCATGGGACCGCAACTCACCCTGCAGGCCCGGCAGGTGATCGATGGCACGGGCCTGGCCCTCATGCCCGGCATCATCGACAGCCACACCCATTTCGATGCCCAAATTACCTGGGACCCCTGTGTGCGCCCGTCTCCGGCGCTGGGTGTCACCACGGCAGTCATCGGCAACTGTGGCTTCACCATCGCCCCCTGCAAGCCCGCCGACCGCGACATCACCATGCGTAATCTCACGCAGGTGGAGGGCATGTCGCTGGATGTGCTGCGTCAGGGCATTGAATGGGATTTCGAGACCTTTCCGCAATACCTCGACATGCTGCGCCGCAAAGGCAGTGCGGTCAACGTGGCGGCCTATGTGGGCCACTCGTCGATTCGCACCTGGGTGATGGGCGCAGACGCCACCCGACGCGCTGCCACCCCTGAAGAGATTGAGCGCATGGCACACCTCGTGCGCGAGGCCATGGCTGCCGGAGCCGTGGGCTTTGCCAGCAGTACCAGTCCCGCCCACAACGGCGAAGGCGGCATGCCCATGCCCTCGCGTCTGGCCAGTGACGAGGAAATGATGGCGCTCATCAAGGCGATGGGAGAACAAGGCCGCGGCATCTACATGGTGACCAAGGGCGGTCAAATGCCTGTGGCCTTCCTGGAAGAGATGTCAGCACAGTCCGGGCGTCCGGTGATGATTGCAGCCCTGTTGCACAACAGCACCAACCCGCAAGCCGTCTTCAAAGATTTGCAAGCCATCACCGACGCCAACCAGCGCGGCCGCAAACTGATCGGCCAGGTGTCGTGCTGCCCACTCACCATGGACTTCACCTTTGTCTCGCCCTACCCTGTGGAAGGCTTGCAAAGCTGGAAGCCCGCCCTGGGCATTCGTGACGAAGCCCTGCGCCAGGTGTTGGCAGACCCATCATTTCGCGACCATGTGCGCGCCGAGTTGGCCAGCGCCTCCACCTTCCGCCTGTTCAACAATGAATGGGACAAGGTGCATGTGGTGGAAACCTTCAAGCCCGAGAATGCGCGGCTGGAACAACGCAGCATTGCTGACATTGCCCGCGAGCTGGGCAAAGACCCACTGGACACCGTGCTGGACATCGCACTGTCCGAAGACCTCAAAACCGTCTTGACCGCACAGCTGCTCAACAGCGACGTCGAAGCCGTGGGCCGTATGCTGAATCACCCGCACAGCCTCATCACACTGAGCGATGCCGGTGCGCATTTGACTTTTTTCAACGACGCGGGATTTGGTCTGCACCTGATGGGCTACTGGGCGCGCGAACTCGGCACCATGAGCATGGCCGAGGCCGTGCGGCAAATCACCTCGCTTCAAGCCGAGGTGATGGGCATTCAGGCGCGGGGACGCCTGCAAGTGGGCTGGGCGGCCGACCTGATGCTGTTTGACCCCGCCACCGTCAATCGCTCCACCAAGAAGCGGGTGTTCGACCTGCCGGGTGGAGCAGCACGCCTGAACACCGATGCCGTGGGCGTGCGCGGCGTGTGGGTGAATGGTCAGCAGGTGGCTGACGAAAAAGGGCTGGTGACCCAGCCCCCATTGGCCGGTGAGTTGTTGACGACATTCAACGGCTGAGCGTTGGGCAATCGCCCGGCGACCGCCTGGCGATCAATCGCGGATCCTCAGTCAACTTTGGCGCCCGCGCGCCGGGTCACAACACCATGGCGGCGTCTGCCACCACACGCTCATGGGCGGTGTAGACCAGGTAATGTTTATTCTTGGCGCGCCCGATGGCGCACAAGCCCAGTTGCACGGCAAGGTCGTAGCCCATTTGCGTGATGCCGTTGCGCGAGACCACCACCCCGATACCCATCTGCGCCGACTTGAGCACCATCTCGCTGGTCAGCCGACCGGTGGTGTAGAACACGGCCTCATCACCGAGGCTGATCTCATTCATCCAGAGCCAGCCGGCGATCACATCCACCGCGTTGTGACGTCCCACATCCTCGACGTAGATCTGTAGGGCGTCGCCGATGAACAAGGCGCATCCATGGACAGTACCCGCCGATTTGTAGACCGTTTCCTGCAAGCGAATGGTGTTGAGTAAATGGTGCAAGCGTGTCTGGCTGATGACCGCACGCGGCACACGCAGGCCATCCATGCCCAGCATCCAATCGCCAAACACGCTGCCTTGACCACATCCGGTGGTGATGACCCGTTTCTCGGTCCGGCCCTGAAGATCAGCAATGCCGGCGTGTGTGCGAACAGCCGCCACCCCCGCACCCGCCTCGCCAGCCTCCCAATCCACCGTGATGGAATCCACCTCGGTTGCAGCGGACACCCAGCGTTGGTTGCGCAGATAGCCCAGGACCAAGAGTTCAGGGTTAGCGCCCAGGGTCATCAGGGTGACGACCTCTTGCTTGTCCACATAGATGGTGAGCGCTCGCTCGGCGGGGATGGTCACCAACGACTTCAGGCCCTGCTCGTCCAGCACCTCAATCTGGCGAGTGAGGTCGCAACGCGCTTGGGTGAAACGAGGTAATGAGGACATGACAAGACAGGAGCATACAAAAAAGGGCCAGCGCATGGTGGCGCGGACCCTTGAGGGGCAGTCAGCAGTCAGGTTATTTTTTAGCGGGCGGGTTAGCCGTAGGAGCTGCAGGCGTTGCAGGAGCAGCTGCCGTAGGAGCAGCAGGCGCTGCAGGGGCAGCAGGCGCTGCAGGGGCAGTTGCCGCGGGAACCGAGGCAGCTGCGGTGGTCGCAATGACAGGCGCAGGGGTATAGACAAATTTGCCCGGATCGGCGCAGGGCGCTGTGGCCACCGGCTTGCCCGCCTTGGCCTTGTTGTGTTTGTTCACATGGGCGGCTACCCGGTCTTGTGCCCGGCACAAATCGTAAGCATCGGCCTTGGCCGTGTGAGCAGCTTTGGCCTTGGTTTCTTCTGCCTTGGCCTTGGCTTCATCGCTGAGCGGCGGGAGTTTGGCGAAAGATGCAGAACAGGCCATCAGCAGGGCCAGCGCTATCAGGGGTTTGTTCATGGTGTTGTCTCCTGTGCGGTCACGCGTCAGGCGTTCGCCGCTTTACCCGCGGGCTGCGAGGAGCGTTGCGCCGGAATTTTGTTGGCCTTGATGTCGTTGTACCAAAGTTCATGGTGTTCCTTGGCCCAGGTTTCATCCACGTAACCGGTTCTCATGGCCCGGTAGGCGCCTTCAGTGCCGATGGTGCCCATGTAGATATGTCCGATGAACATGGCCAGCATCAGCAAGGCAGCCACCGCGTGGATCATGTGGGCGATTTGCATGGAAGATCGCTCATAGACGAGGAACGGCAGCACCATGTCCAGGACCAAGCCGGAGGCCACCACCAGCAAGCCCAGGGCAAACACGCCACCCCAGAACAGCACCTTTTCACCGGCATTGAAACGGTGAGACGGCACGTGACTGCCATCGAACATGCCCCCGCCTTTGAGCAACCAAACGAGGTCACTGCGATGCGGCAGGTTGTCCTTCACAAAGGTGATGAACACAATCGCCAACGACACAGCGAACAGTGGCCCTGCGATGTTGTGCGCCGTCTTAAGTCCATAGGTCAACCAGCCAAACAACATGTCACCGATGAAGGGCTGGATCACAAATTTGCCAAAGGCCATCACCAGCCCTGACACGGCCAGGATGACAAATGCCACCGCGTTGGTCCAGTGTGCAGAGCGCTCCAGCGGCGTGAACCGCTCAATCTCTTGCCCTGTCAGACGACCCTGTACACGGATCGCGCCTTTGCGCCAGTAAAAAATTGCAATCGCACCCAAGACCACCAACAGCAACGACCCCCCGTAGGGAATGATCCATTGGTTGCGAACCTGTCGCCAGGCTTCCCCCGCATTCGTCAGTCGAGAGCCGGGGTACTGCACAAACGGCTGGATCAGCACACCCGCTTCGGGCGCTTGGGACTTGGGCAGGCTGGTGTAACCCTCGACACCCCGCCCCACATCGCGCCACATGGGGGCATTGTTGCCCGGCTGGACCATCTCACGCTGTTGATTGGTTTGCTGCGCGTACCCGGGGGCATCGCTGGCATCAGGTTTGACGTCCTGGATATTGACACTCTGCACCTGTGGTGCAGTGGGAGCCGGTGTCTGGTTGGGCGCCGCCACGGCGTTCACCATGACCATGGACACCCAAGCGATCAATCCCCATCGAATGCATCGAGTCATGGTGTGCCCCAATCAATCAGGTGCCCGGGTGTGGTCATTCATGCCATATTGGCCGCGGGAACGCAGTTGCTGCTCCCAGCTGTTTTTGTCCCCCGCCTTCCACCCCGGCGCGGCAAACCCATTCGGCGTCCCCGCATAAGCCACAGCGTCTTTTTTGCTACCCAGCAGCTGGTCGTTCTCGGAACACGCAGTCAAGACCCAGCCCATCAGGCACAGCAGGAAGAAACGGATCATTTCTTGGCTCCCTCTTTGGCAGGCGCCGCCTGACCCACTTGCTGGGAAGCATAGGCCGTACCCCAGCCCCACACTTCAGCGCCCTTGTTGCGCTTGACCACGCGGTTGCGGAAGATATCGGCCACCACATCGCCATCGCCAGCCAGCAAGGCCTTGGTCGAGCACATTTCGGCACAGGCGGGCAACTTGCCTTCGGCCAGACGGTTACGTCCGTACTTGTCAAACTCGGCCTGACTTCCATTGGCTTCCGGACCACCCGCACAGAAAGTGCACTTGTCCATCTTGCCACGCATGCCGAACGTGCCTTGCCCCGGAAACTGCGGCGCGCCGAACGGGCAGGCATACGAGCAGTAGCCACAGCCAATGCACACATCCTTGTCGTGCAGCACCACGCCCTCGTCGGTCTTGTAAAAGCAATTGACCGGGCAAACCGCCATGCAAGGCGCATCGGAGCAGTGCATGCAGGCCACCGAAATCGACTTCTCGCCCGGCACCCCGTCGTTGAGAGTGACCACGCGTCGACGGTTGACGCCCCAGGGCAACTCGTGTTCGTTCTTGCAAGCTGTCACACAGCCGTTGCACTCGATGCAACGCTCAGCGTCACAAATGAATTTCATGCGTGCCATGGTGTGTTCCTTATGCGCGTTCGATGTTGCAGACGGTGGTCTTGGACTCTTGCATCATGGTGACGCTGTCATAGCCGTAGGTGGTGGCCGTGTTGACCGCCTCCCCACGCACCATGGGCGCCGCCCCCTGCGGGTAATACTTGAGCATGTCCTGCCCCTGCCAACGCCCGGAGAAATGGAAGGGCATCCACACGGTGCCGCTGTCGACCCGCTCCGTGACCAGGGCTTCCACATTCAGGCGCGCGCCGGTCGGGCTCTTGAGCCACACCCGCTCGCCGTTACGAATGCCCCGCTCGGCAGCGGTCTTGGGATTGATTTCCACGTAAGCCTCTTGCTGCAACTCGGCCAGCCAGGGGTTGGAGCGGGTTTCCTCGCCACCACCCTCGTACTCGACCAGACGGCCGGAGGTGAGGATGAGCGGGAACTTCTCGTGCACCTTGTCGGCCAGGTTTTTGTCCTGCACGGTTTTGTACAAGGTGGGCAAGCGCCAGAAGGCTTTTTTGTCCTCGTGCGTGGGGTACTTGGCCATGAGGTCAGGCCGCGTGCCGTACAGCGGTTCACGGTGCTGCGGCACGGGGTCAGGAAAATTCCAGACCACTGCGCGCGCCTTGGCGTTGCCAAACGGGTGGCAGCCATGGTTTTTCATGAACACACGGATCATGCCGCCCGAGTTGTCGGTCTTCCAGTTCTTGCCTTCGGCCGCCGCTTTTTCCGCGTCAGTGAGTTCGTCCCACCAGCCCAGCTTTTTGAGCAGCACATGGTCGAGTTCCGGGTAGCCGGTGGTGATGTCTGCGCCCTTGGAGTGGGAGCCGTCTTCGGCCAACAGATTCTTGCCGTCCTTTTCGACTCCGAAATTGGCGCGGAAGTTTCCTCCGCCCTCCATGACGTGCTTGGACGTGTCATACAGGTTGGGAGAGCCCGGGTGCTTGAGTTCGGGTGTGCCGTAGCAGGGCCAGGGCAACCCGAAGTAGTCACCGGTGAGGTCATACCCGGTCTCGGCATCTTTGCCGCCCTTGCACTTGAGGGTCTTGATGTCAAAGAGATGCATGTTGCGCATATGCGCTTTCAAGCGCTCGGGGCTTTGACCGGTGTAGCCAATGGTCCAGACCGAGCGGTTGATTTCTCGCAGGATGTCTTCCACCACAGGCTCGTCCTGACCTTTGACTTTTTGCAGCTTGTAGTTTTTCACCAGCTCTGGGCCAAAGCCCAGTTTGTCGGCCAACTGGTACATGATCATGTGATCGGAGCGGCTTTCCCACAAGGGCTCGATCACTTTTTCGCGCCACTGAATCGAGCGGTTGGACGCCGTGCAGGAACCGCTGGTTTCAAACTGCGTGGCAGCCGGCAAGAGGTAGACCGCCCGGTTGGGGTTGAGGTCTTTCGCGTCACCGGGCATGGCGGCCATGGAGGCAGTGGCAGACGGATAGGGATCCACCACCACCAGCAGATCCAGCTTGTCCATGGCACGCTTCATTTCCAGGCCACGGGTTTGGGAGTTGGGCGCGTGGCCCCAATAGAACACGCCCTTGAGGTTGCTGTCCTGATCGATCAGCTCGTTTTTCTCGAGCACACCATCGATCCATCGCGACACGGTGATACCAGGTTTGGTCATCATGGCCGGCGAGGAGAAGCGACCTTTGATCCACTCGAAATCCACACCCCAGGCTTTGGCAAAGTGCTTCCATGAGCCCTCGGCAATGCCATAGTAGCCCGGCAAGGAGTCGGGGTTGGGGCCCACGTCTGTAGCGCCCTGCACGTTGTCATGGCCGCGGAAGATATTGGTCCCGCCTCCGGTCTTGCCCACATTGCCCAGGGCCAGTTGCAAGATGCACGAGGCACGCACCACGGCATTGCCGGTGGTGTGCTGGGTTTGTCCCATGCACCACACAATGGTGCCCGGGTTGTGGTCGTGGAGCATTTTGGCCACACGCAGCATTTGCTCTTCTTTGACGCCGCAGGCTTCTTCGACGGCCTCAGGCTTCCACTTGGCCAGGACTTCCTCCTTGACCTTCTCCATGCCATACACGCGGTCGTTGATGTACTTCTTGTCTTCCCAGCCGTTCTTGAAGACGTGATACAGCAAGCCAAACAGGAAGGGGATGTCAGCACCCGAGCGGATACGCACAAACTCGTCGGCTCTTGCCGCCGTGCGCGTGAAACGGGGATCCACCACGATCATCTTGCAGCCGTTTTCCTTGGCATGCAGCATGTGCAGCATGGACACGGGATGGGCCTCGGCGGCATTGGAGCCGATGTACATCGCGACCTTGCTGTTTTGCATGTCGTTGTACGAATTGGTCATGGCCCCATAGCCCCAGGTATTGGCCACACCGGCCACCGTGGTGGAGTGACAAATACGGGCCTGGTGGTCACAGTTGTTGGTGCCCCAATAGCTGACAAACTTGCGCAGCAAATAGGCCTGCTCGTTGTTGTGTTTGGACGAGCCGATGAAGTACACGCTGTCCGGGCCCGACGATTTGCGCAACTCGAGCATCTTTGCGCTGATTTCATTCAGCGCGGTGTCCCAGCTGATGCGCTCGTACTTGCCATTCACCAATTTCATCGGGTAACGCAGACGGTACTCGCCGTGCCCGTGCTCGCGCAAGGCCGCCCCTTTGGCGCAATGGGCGCCCAGGTTGATGGGCGAATCAAACACCGGCTCTTGTCGCACCCACACACCGTTTTGCACCACCGCGTCGACCGCACAACCGACCGAACAATGGGTGCACACCGTGCGTTTGACTTCGATCTTGCTCTCGGCGCTGGACGGGGCACTGCCCATGGCGTGAGACTTTTTCACCAGACTGAGTTGCGAGGCAGCCAAACCCACACCCACGCCCACGCCTGAGCGACGCAGAAAACCGCGGCGATCCAGTGTGGGCAAGGCCTGAGACAGGCCCCGATGCAAGCGCCCCACGAGTGAGGATGACGAGTGAGACGAGCCGGTTGAGGAAGATTTACGGGTCAACAACATGAATATCTCCTCGCTCAGACCAAGGTGGTCTTGTAATAGCGTTTGACGTGTTCACTCAGGCTGTAGCCGCCCCCGTTTTCAGGGGCAGGCGGCAAGGCCTTGGCGTCCACGCTGTTCTGGGCCAATTGGGGCAACGCGGTTGCCACCGCAGCGGCCGCCCCCACGGTGGCAGCACCAGAAAAGAACCGGCGACGCGATGTCGGGACTTGGACGTTGGGAACGCTTGGGGGCATGGCACTCTCCTAGGCCTGATGGCCTATGCATTAGGTTGCATACTCAAGTCAATATATACGAAAAGATGTCCACCGCCATGCGGTGAAACACGCAGAAATGAGCGAGATTCAAAAATCAGGGTAAACCCGATCCTCAGGCCATCAAATCAAAACCTTGCGACTCGACACTGATGAATGCGCGCAACAACGAGGACAACACCGCATAGAAACGCGCCTGGGGGTGGGCTGCAAGGGCGTCGCACAAGGCCGGTACCCAGGTCTGTACATGGGCCGCAAAGAACCGGGATTGCTGGGTCAGGTTGGAGACACTTGCATCCTCACCGGCCACCAGAAACCGCATGACCTCCAGCACGAAGGCCAGGTGATCTTCCGTGTCAGACATGGTGGCATCATCACGCCCCAATCCGAGCTGTGCCAGATCCTGGCGCAATTGCGCCAGGGGCTTTTCATTCAAAAACCCACTGAGGTAGTGTGAGGCATACAGGAACACCTCGGGCTTGCCGACGCCACCAAAGAGGGTGTGGTATTCGCGCTCAATACTGGCGTCATCCATGTCGCGGGCCATGCCCACCAACTGCTGCCAGGGCTCCTCCAAATAGCCCCCCGCCTCAGGTGCCTGCGTGGGCGCCAGGCGCAACTGGGCCAGCAATTCGGGACGCAAGGGCAGGTAAAACAATTCTGCGATCAGTCCGTACAGCTCGGCGCGAGCCGTTTCTTCATCCAGCGCAGAGGTCAGGGGCAGATCGTGGCTCATAGGAGTTTGTGTTCGTCATCGGACGAATAAATATCAATGACGCGGCAATCGCCGCACATTTTCAGACGCTCGCGCGCCGGACCCTGGAACATCGCATGACCGGACAGTCGCGACAACATGGCCTCCACTGCCTTGAGAGTCCCAAAGGGTTTGCCACAGCGCACGCATCCATAGGGCTGCGTTTCATTGAGCACACGCACCTGCTGACGCTCTCGCGTCAACAGCAGACGAGGCACCAACTCCAGGGCGTTTTCCGGACAGGTCTTGACGCACAGACCACATTGCACGCAGTTTTTTTCCACGAAGCGCAGTTGCGGTGCCTCTGGGTTGTCCTGTAACGCCCCCGCCGGGCAGGCCGATACGCAACTCATGCACAGGGTGCAAGCCCCGGCGTTCACGTTGACGCTTCCCCACAGGGCACCGTCGCTGGGCAAGGGCAACTCGCTCGGCGCATCACTGCGACGAAGCACCGGCGCATGGTCCAGCAGGTGTGCCAGCGCCAGTTCCAGCGTGCTGCGCTTGCCCGCTGTCACCTCGAACGTGGCCACGGGTATCACCGCCTTGAGCCGATTCGTGCCCATCGTCAGGCGCTGCAATTCAGCATCGAGTTCGGTGACTTGCGAGGCTCGCACCCACTGCACCAGCGCATGGCCAGGCGCCACGTAGCCCAGGCCTTCCAGCAAGGCCTGCAACTGGTTCATCTGCGCTTGCAGCCCGTCGATGTACTGCGGGGCCTCTTCTCCCGTCGCCAGGACCAGCACCTGAGCCGCCCCGTGACCCAGCGCGCTGAGCCAGACATCCAAGCCCAGGCTCGCGGTATGCCACACCGGCACCGGGATCACATGCGCGGGGACGCCCTGGGCGACGCGCAACTGGGCCGCACGTCCGAGTTCCTCGATGCGTTGCTGACCCACATCCTGGCTGTGCAACAGCACCACCGGATCGACGCCACCTGCCTGGCGGTAGGTGCTCAGCAGGGTGTGGAGCTTGCGCCCCTGTTCATGGGCCTTGGGGTAGGCGTAGGTCAAGGCACCCGTGGGGCACACCGTGGTGCAGGCCCCGCACCCCACGCACAAATGGGGATTGACCTCAATTTGCTGGCGGGTCTTGTCTGACCGAATCGCCTCCGCCGAGCAAATATCCACACACGCCTGACAACCCACTTGCTCGTTGCGGCTGTGCGCGCACAACTTGTGCTGATAGACAAAAAACTTGGGTTTTTCAAATTCACCCACGCCATCACGCAGACGCAACAAGTTCTCTGGTGTCGCGCCGCGAAAATAGCCTTGCGGTGTGGCATGGCGCATGAAGGCGCTGTGCTCGCGCAAATCCAGCACCAGATCAAAGCCGGCCGTTTCCTCTTGCGGTGCACGGTCGAACTGAATAGCGCCCACGGCGCCACAGGCTTTGACGCACAGACGTTGCGCGTCGCAGCGGCTCATGTCAATTTGGTAGTCCAGTCCGATCGCCTGTTCAGGACAGGCCTCCACGCACGCATTGCATCGGGTGCACAGGTCCAGGTCGATGGGGTTGTTCGGCGACCAGGTCAGCTCGAAGTGTCCCAGCCAGCCATCCAGTTTGACCATACGTCCGGCGAGAACCGGAAAACGCCTGGCCTGGGCGCCGCCCGCGTGACCCGGTCCCTGCGCAAAAAGTGTGACATCGAGACTGTCAGCGAGCAGCGCAGCGACGGCTTCCGCCTGGTCCAGAGGGCCGATGATCAGCAAGCGTCCGGCACTGGTGTAGGTGACCGTGGGCACGGGGTCCGGGTCGGGCAGATGGGCCGCCGCCAGGAGCGCCGCCATCTTGGGTGCGGCCAGATGTCCCTCACGACTCCAGCCGCCGGTTTCGCGCAGATTCACAAACTTGATGACCGAAGCCTTGGCCTGGGACTGCACGGCCAGTTCACCAAACAGGCGTTGCTCCTGGGTGCAGGCCACCAGCACCTCACCCCCGCCCTGCACTGCCTTCAAGTACTCACCGACCTCGCGGCGACACAAGGACGTGTGACTGGAAATCGGGTCAGCCAGGTTCCGGGCCAGAGTCTTGGGGTCCAGCGGCAGGGTCTGGTTGCAATCGCAAATCAGCGTGGTCATGGTCAAGGGCTTCGGAGGGGGGGCGATGGGATTCGAACTGTGCCACGGATTCTGGTGATCCATGCGGCGCTGCCGGCTGGGGTGTCTCGTCTGGCTGGGGTTCTTCGGTGTCATCCACCAGGTTCATGAACTTGGCACTGGCCATCTGGCGCAGGGTGGACAGTGGCAGCGGATCGGGCTGGCTGTAATCGTCAATATAGACGTCCAAGCCATCCATCACATTGAAATGCGGGTTGGCAAAGAGTTTTTTCATGGCCGCGTTTTTCACATCGGCGGGGACCTCGTGCCGAACAAAGGCACTGTAATCGGACGAGGCGGTCAACTGCCCCACGTCATCGAGTGTGGGGGGAGGATGCTCAGGCGCAGCCGATCGAACACCGTCGGCCCGGTCGGCTGTGGCACCAGGCTGCTCGGCAGGCAGTGCATCGCGCGCAGGTTCGGGCGGCGGGGTTTTGCCCTGCCGCACATCGGTTTTCCGACTGGACCATCGACGCAAGAAGCCCTCAGGCCTGGTGTCACTCACCCCCTGTCCCTCCCCGTCCTGTGAATTTCCCGGTACTCACCAGGGCCGGGTTACCAAAGCGGTCGTGCAAGGGCTGGAAGCTGTCTGGCCGCCTGCGGCGCTTGGGCTCGACCTCCCAGTGCTCTTGCGCGAATGCGCTGACCCAGGCCACCACCTCGGTCGGCGCCGGTACTTGGTCGACCTGCTCTTGTGCGTCCAACCATCGGCCTGCATCGTGGTAACTCAGGCTCACCATGACGGGCACCGCCATGACCTCGTCACTGAGAGAGGGTTCCTCCTCCATGCGCCACAGCACAAACCAGCAGGGGGCCGGGGACGTGCTGTTGAGGTAGTACCCTTGCACATCGTCCCGGTGCAGGGAAACGGTGAACCCAGGGTGTATCCAAACTTGCTCATCGTCGGTTTGGCGCAGGCATCGGGGCTGTGTCCCCAAATGCGCCTCGTGCGGGACCTGGTCATGCCCCACCACATCGTGCAGCACCCAGCGCCAGGTTTGCCATTGGCTCATGGCACCTGGCACACGCTCTCGTCGCATGATGACCGCAACCTGAACCTGAGGAGTGGAATGCACGGGGGATGCTGTATCAATAAAGGATGAACCACTGTACCAACAATCAAAAAGGTTCTGCGTGGGCTACAGAGATACCCACTTCCCCTGGGGTATCGCAGGGGCGACTCAAACCGCAGCCTCTCAGGGTTTACACGGGTGCTCCGGGCGGCTCAGACCCGGATCATGATTGTGTTCCCATTTTGCCGCCCCCAGTCATGACTGTCACCTTCAAACCCCTGGGTTCTGTCTTTGCCGCAGAGGTCAGCCCCCTGGATCTGCGACAAGTTCGAGACCGCGACACGTTGATGCAGTTGCGCGCTGGCATGGACCAGTACGCGGTGCTGGTGTTTCGCAACCAGCCGTTCACCAACGACGAGCAACTGGACTTTGCGCAGCGCTTTGACGGCCAATTGCACGCCAAGACCTCGGTGGCCGTGCTGACCAAGAACCGGTTCGGCAATGAAGCCCTGACTGACATCTCGAACGTGAATGCCCTAGGCGACATCATGGCGGCCAATGACCGGCTGCGCGCCAGCACGATCAGCAACCGGTTGTGGCATACCGATGCCTCATTTGAAAACCCGGCGGGGCGTTACTCCATGCTCTCTGCCCGGGTGCTGCCGCCCGTACGCGCCGACACCGAATTTGCAGACATGCGAGCCGCCTACGATGCCCTGGACGCCGACACCCAGCAGTCCCTGGAGGGCTTGCATGTGTACCACTCCATTGTCTACTCGCGCCATGTCCTTGGCTTTGAGTTCGGCGAGGAAGAACGCTCCCGGCTCAAGGGCGCAGTACACCCCCTGGTGCGTACCCTGCCCACCACTGGCCGTCGTTCACTGTACCTGGCCTCGCATGCACAACACATCGAGGAAATGCCGGTTCCCGAAGGCCGATTGCTGCTGCGCGACCTCATCGAACACGCAACCCAACCGCACTTCACCTACCGCCATGAGTGGCAAGCACACGATCTGGTGATCTGGGACAACCGCACCACCATGCACCGCGGACGCCCATTCGAAGACAAAAAATACCGCCGCGAGTTGTGTCGCACCACCACACTCGATGTGCCATACGAGATCGCCGGTTGATTCCACCCGTGTTGCGCAGGATTGATGCCGTGACCACCTTATTCACCCGTCGAGCCGCCTAGTTGTTGTCTGCCGCCCTGCTGTCGAGACAACAACATCCGACTCGACTGACCCGCCGGGTTCAAGCCAGTGCCTCTTCCAGCTGTGCCTGGGGCACAGGGGTGCGGATCAGGTAATCAAATGCGCTCAGCGCTGCCTTGGAACCCTCGCCGGCTGCAATCACAATCTGCTTGTACGGCACGGTGGTGGCGTCTCCGGCCGCGAACACGCCTGGCATGCTGGTGTGGCACTTCGCATCGATCACGATCTCGCCAAACTTGCTCAGCTCGAGTGAGCCCTTGAGGAATTCGGTGTTGGGCACCAGACCAATCTGCACGAACACGCCTTCGAGCGCCACCAGATGCTCTTGCCCCGTCACACGATCTTTGTAGCGAAGGCCATTGACCTTGCTGCCGTCGCCAGTGATTTCAGTGGTTTGTGCATTGACATGGATGGTGACGTTGGGCAGGCTCTTCAACTTATCGACCAGCACGGCATCGGCCTTGAGTTGATCCAGGAATTCAATCAGGGTGACGTGTGCCACCACACCGGCCAGGTCAATCGCGGCTTCAACGCCCGAGTTTCCCCCGCCAATCACGGCCACATGCTTGCCTTTGAACAACGGGCCATCGCAATGCGGGCAGTACGCCACGCCCTTGTTTTTGTATTCCTGCTCACCCGGTACATTCACGTGGCGCCAGCGTGCGCCCGTGCTGAGGACAACGCTACGCGACTTGAGAATGGCACCGTTCTCCAACTCGACCTGCACCAGGCCTCCCACCTCGGCGGCCGGGATGATCTTCGCCGCGCGCTGCAGGTTCATCACATCCACGCCATAGTGGCGCACCTGCGCTTCCAGATCAGCGGCCATCTTCGGGCCATTGGTTTCCAGCACGGAGATGTAGTTCTCGATCGACATCGTGTCGTTGAGTTGGCCGCCCATGCGCTCAGCCGCCACGCCGACTCGAATACCTTTGCGCGCGGCATACACCGCCGCTGCGGCGCCAGCAGGTCCGCCGCCCACAACCAGCATGTCAAAGGCTTCTTTGGCGTTGAGTTTGACCGCATCGCGTGCCGCAGCGCCCGTGTCAAGCTTGGCCACGATTTCTTCCAGCGACATGCGGCCCGACGCAAACACCTCGCCATTCAGGAATACCATGGGGACCGCCATGATCTGACGCTGTTCGACCTCCTGCTGGAACGCACCACCTTCGATCACCACGGTTTTGATCTTCGGGTTGTGGATGGCCATGAGCGAGAGTGCCTGCACCACATCTGGGCAGTTGTGGCAGGACAAGGACATGTACACCTCGACATTGAAGTCGCCGTCCAGGGCCTGGATGCTGTCGATCACGGAGGGCTCCACTTTTGGCGGGTGGCCGCCCGTCCACAGCAATGCCAGCACCAGCGAGGTGAATTCATGCCCGAGGGGCAAGCCGGCAAAGCGCACGCCTTGCGTCTGGTTTTCCCGCGCCACCACAAACGACGGCTTGCGCGCATCGTTGCCGGAGGTGTCCAGCGTGATCTGGTCGGACAGGCTGACGATCGTCTCCAGCAGGTTGCGCATGTCGACGCCCGTTTCGCTCTCATCGAGCGAGGCGATCAAACGAATGGGCTGACGTAGCAAGCCGAGGTATTGCTGCAACTGGGCTTTGAGGGTGTCGTCGAGCACGGTGTTCTCCTGTTTAAGGGTGCAAACGGCCAGAGCCGTTCACTGAGGGTGCCGGCCCTTGCAGTTCAAGGGATGGGAAATTCGCTGGGGGCAACGCACACGGGCCCGGGACCTGCGTGCGCTGCGCTCAACGCCCTGCTGGGCAGGGCATGAGAGGCAGAACTTAGATCTTGCCAACCAGGTCGATGGAGGGAGCCAGGGTCTTGGCGCCTTCTTTCCACTTGGCGGGGCACACCTGGCCGGGGTGGGCGGCGGTGTACTGAGCGGCCTTGAGCTTGCGCAGGGTCTCGGACACGTCACGGGCGATCTCGTTGGAGTGCACTTCCATGGTCTTGATAACGCCGTCAGGGTTGACCACGAACGTCCCGCGCAGTGCCAGGCCCTCGGAGGCGATGTGCACGCCAAAGGCGTTGGTCAGTTGGTGGGTGGGGTCACCGACCAGGGGGAACTTGGCCTTGCCCACAGCAGGCGAGGTCTCGTGCCACACCTTGTGCGAGAAGTGGGTGTCGGTGGTGACGATGTAGACCTCGGCACCGGCTTTCTGGAACTCGGCGTAGTTGTCAGCCGCGTCTTCGATTTCGGTGGGGCAGTTGAAGGTGAATGCAGCCGGCATGAAAATCAGCACGGACCACTTGCCCTTGAGGCTGGCTTCGTTCACTTCGATGAACTTGCCATTGTGGAAAGCCTGGGTCTTGAAAGGTTGAACCTGGGTGTTGATGAGGGACATAAGATGCTCCAGTTGGTTGATAAAAACTATGAACCTGCCAAGATTCATTGAGTTGAATGTTACCTGCAGCTCAGGGGGGTGGCCAATGAATTGTCTTCATGACATTGATAGGCAATACCAATGAACATCGTGCCATGGCATCAATTATTTAAACCATTTGTATTCAATAAAGACAGTGTGGCGGATTCAGTCCAGTAGCGACATCCTGTGCCGTCATGTCAGCGTGGTGGACCCCACACTATGCGTACTTCTTGCCCGTGGCCAGCAAGGCCGGCGTTTCAATCACCGCATTCAAACCATCAAAGTCCAGCATGCGGTCTTGCCAAGGCGCTGTCGTTTGATGCTGGCGCAAGCTGTCGTAATAGCCCTGCAAGGTGTGAACCACCGCACGCGCCGTTCCACCGGGAAAGATGACCAATTTGAATCCCACCTCGCCCAGGGCTTGGGCGCTGTGGATCGGCGTCTTGCCACCTTCCACCATGTTGGCCAACAAGGGTACGCGGTGTGCAAATTGCGCACACGCGCGACGCATGTCCTCGGGTGTTCGCAAGGCCTCAATGAACAAGGCATCCACCCCGCATGACAGGTAAGCCTCGGCGCGTTCCAGGGCAGCATCCAGGCCCTCGACAGCAAGCGCATCCGTTCGCGCCAAGATCAAGGTGTTGGGATGCTGTCGGGCGTCAAGTGCCGCATGCAACTTGCCTTGCATCTCTTGAACTGGGATGACGGCCTTTCCATCCAAATGACCGCAGCGCTTGGGAAATGTCTGATCCTCGAGTTGAATCATGGCAGCACCGGCGCGCTCAAACTCTCGAACGGTGCGCATCGTGTTCAGCGAATTACCAAAACCGGTGTCCGCATCGACGATCACCGGCAAACTCACGCGATCGGTAATTTGTGCCAGCGCTTGCGCCACCTCCGTGGCGGTGGTCAAGCCCACATCCGAGCGCCCCAGCCGTGTGTAAGCAATGGAAGCCCCGGAGAGATACAAGGCCTCAAAACCCGATTGCTGTGCCACCAGCGCACTCAGTGCATCGTAAACACCGGGGGCCAACAGCGGCGCCGGTCGCTGAAGTCGTTGTTTCAAATCATGCGTCATGGACATCACCTCGCGTCAAGCCTTCACACCAGCGGCTGCCGTGTGCGCCGCAATGTGCCCCCCCGCCACCGCACTCAGTAAGCCGTTACCCGACAAGTACCCCCACACCGCGTTACCGGAGACGCCGCGCGCTGCACCGCCTGCGGCCAACAAGTTGGGCAAGGGTTCGCCACTGTCTTGCAGCACTTGGCAAGCCGCATTGATATCCAACCCCCCCTGGGTATGGAACAAAGCCCCTGTCACGCGAACCGCATGAAAAGGCGCCTTCAGCGCTCGCCGAAACACCCGTCCGGTGTGCGAACAGGTCCCCGGTTGAATGGCCTGCAGCGTCTGGGTCAAGGGTGCGACTTCGCAACCGATGTGCTGCGCCAACGCGGCGATATCGACGAAGGTTTTCACCGCTCCGGCCTGTTCAGCGTCACAAAAATCCGGGAAAGTCTGCGCCAACTCCAGCAAGGGCGTGTCAAACACATCCCATGCCACCCCGTCAGGTTGCGCCAGCACTTGCACCGCTGACTCCGAATAGCCTTGTGTCTCGTCATGAAAACGACGCCCCTGGGCATTGACCTGAACACCGCCTTCCGTCATCAGAGCCCAGGTGATCAATGCGCCTTGCGGGATGGCCCACGAACCATGGCCTTGGTACCCTCCCAGATCGGCAGTGCGTACGCCCAGCTGTCGAGCCCACTGGATGGCACTGCCGTCGTTACCGGCGTGACCTGCATAAAGCGCTGTCGCCATCTCGGGCAACAATTGCTTCACCAACTCGGGGTGCCCACCAAAACCATTACACGCCAAGATCACGGCATCACACCGCACACGCTCCATGCGCCCGTCAGGCCGCGCGTAGCCAACACCGTGGATCACCCGATGATGATCGGCCCATAATTCCGTGACACGAGCTTGTGTCACCATCATCACCCCAGCTGAATCACACGCCACTTGCAATCGCTGCATCAAGGCTGCGCCTGTTTTTTCAGGCACGGTATGCATGCGGTACACGCTGTGCCCAGGGTATAAAAAATTGTCGAGCACGTGCCATATCAGACCGTGGAAATCTGCTAACGCATCAACCGCTGGTCCAATCGCCTCGCTGTAGGCGCGAACCAGGTCGGGCGCAGCTGTGCCCTTGGCCTTGGACTGTATATCCTGGGCAAAGCGCTCCGAACTATCCACAATGCCCATGGATCTTTGAACGTGCGTCCCCGGTGCAGGAATAAAGCCCGACGACAAGGCTGTAGAACCCGAGGGCACAGCATCCCGCTCCAGCACAACACACGCCACACCCAATCGATGCAGCGCCAGGGCGGCCGTCAAGCCACAGGCGCCTGCGCCCACGATGACCACTTGCACATGATCGGTGGCGCGCAACTGGGCAGCGTCTATAACCTGAGGAGACATCACAAACTCGCCACGAATTGTTGACACGACATGACCTCTGCCACCGAGGACATGTCCTTGAGTGCCGCGTCATGCACTTCGGCGCTGAACGCCATACACCCATCACTGAGCACAATGGTGTGATAGTCGCGCATGTGTGCATCACGAACCGTGCTGGCAACCCCGCCGTTGGTCACAATGCCACAGACGGCCACGGTATCCACCCCAGCGCGTCGCAACACCCAGTCAAGCTGGGTATTGAAAAATGCCGAGTAAGCCACCTTGAATACCGCCACGTCGACATAGGGGGCGATGGTATCCACGTTGGCCTGACCACGGCTGCCCGGCGCGAAGTCGCCCCTGCGAAGGAAGGGACGCCGCTCGAGCAAATGCGGAGAAATCATCGGCTCGCCCTGGGTATCGGGCCATAGGGTGAACAAGCTGGCCGTCACCAGACCCTGGTGCTGTTTGACAGCCCGCGCCACTGGGGCCACGCGATCCGGTAACAGCCGTGCCTCGGCGTTCACGGTCTTGCCACGCGCATAGGCGCCGTCGGGCGACAAGAAGTCGTTTTGCAAATCAACGATCACCAGACCTACACGATGAGATGACCCTGTTGTCATGCGTCGTCCTTTTTAATCAACAAATTACCCAGCGTATCAACACTGGCAACAAAGCCCGGCTCCAACCAGACCGTGGTGTCGGCCTGCTCCAGAATGGCGGGCCCCTGAATCACCGCACCCACGGGCAGTTCCAGCCTGGCATAGCGACGGGCATCGCACCATTGCCCCGCGTGAAACACCCGTTGAATCCCCAACGACTCCAGACTGCCCGGCCCCGTCGGCGCCAACACCGACAAATCGAATTTAGGACGAACGCCGATGCGTGCATAGCGCAAATTCATCACCCGGATCACGAGTCCCGTGAGGACGCGACCAAACGCCGAGGCGTAGGCGGCCTCAAAGGCCGACTGGATACTCTCTCGCGTGATCTCCCCTTCGGGCAAGGTGACTTGCAAGGTATGCGTCTGGCCCATGTAGAGCATGTCCAATGCAACCACCTCGTTCACTGCCTCAAACTTGACGCCTGCTGAATCCAGTCGCTGCTGACACGCCTTCGCCAGACTCTGGAGCTTGACCTTGAGTTGCGGCAGGTCCAGATCGTTGAGTGACTTGTTGAGGGTTTGCACGGCATCGTGACGCATGTCGGCCATGACGCAGCCCAAGGCAGAGGTCACACCGGGGTACCGCGGCACGATACCAGTTGCCACGCCCACCTCTCGCATCATGGCGCACACATGCAACCCGCCCCCACCGCCGAAGGGCATATAGGCGAATTGGCGAGGATCATGTCCGCGCTCAATGGACACCACGCGAATGGCGCCCGCCATCTTGGCATTGGCCACGGTCAACATGGCTTCCGCAGCCTGCAAGACATCCAGGCCCAAAGGCGTGGCCACATGGGTTTGAATGGCCGCCTGCGATTGGCCCACGTCCAGGGCGGGTAACAAGCCTTCGCCCAACGGACGATTGGCAGCAATACGGCCTAGCAGGACGTTCGCATCGGTCACCGTCGGACGGGTATTGCCACGGCCGTAACACGCAGGGCCGGGAATGCTGCCAGCCGACTCAGGTCCGACCTGAAGCATGCCACTGGCATCGACCGAGGCGATCGAACCGCCCCCCGCTCCAATCGTTTCGATTTGAATCATGGGCGAGCGCACCACCAGACCAAACTCGATCGACGTCTGCGCCGACAACGCCGCCTCACCCTGAGACACCAAGGACACATCAAACGATGTGCCCCCCATATCACCCGTGATCACATTGGGAAATCCGGACGCTCGGGCCACTGCGGCACATGCAATCACACCAGCGGCGGGGCCTGACAATGCAGTGCGAACGGGCACATCACAGGCGGTTTGCCGGGACATGACACCGCCATTGCTTTGCACAATCAGCAGTTCACCCGCAAAGCCCTGATGTCGCAAATCTTCATCAAGCTTGGACAAATAACTGCCCACCACTGGCTGCAAAGCAGCGTTCAGGGTAGCGGTGGAGCAGCGTTCGAATTCGCGAATTTCCGGCAACACTTCCGACGCCGAGGTGACGTACGGGTTGGGCCAGACCTCACGAACCACCGCGACGGCTTTCTGTTCATTCACAGGGTTTGCATAAGCGTTGATGAAAAACACGCACACAGCGTCGCATCCGGCCTCCAGCAAAGCCTGCGCTTGTTGACGCACCTGCGCCATGTCCACGGCCGTGTGTACAGTTCCATCGGCCAGCACGCGCTCATCAACCTCCAGTCGCAAATTGCGCGGTACGATTGGCGTGAAGGTCCCGCGCAGTCCCCAGGTTTGAGGCCTGTCTCGACGACGCATTTCCAGTACATCGCGAAAGCCGCGTGTGGTGATGATGCCAGTCCGTGCCACCTTGCGCTCCAACAGCGCATTGGTGCCCACCGTGGTGCCATGAACGATGGTGGCCAAATTCGCGGCCGGTGTGGCAGATTGGCTGGACGCCTCATCGACACGCATCACGCCGCTCATGAATCCTCGGGACTCTTCGCCGCGGGTGGAAGGTACTTTGATGATGCGGGCGGTTCCCTGGCGCTCATCCAGTACAAAGAGATCGGTGAACGTGCCCCCCACATCCACACCCACAACGAGGTGCGGTTTATGTGCTGTCAGATGGGTGGATGTCATGCGTTCACCTTCAGGGATATCGTCGTCACGTAGCCCATGGCCACATCGTGCTCCCGCTGCTTCACATCGCGTGTGCGTGAGTCCCCCCACCCGCCGCCGCCAGGCGTTTCCAATCGGACGCGTTCACCCTTTTTGAGGGGGATACCGCGCATTTTGGACACCATCGCAGGGGTCTGCCATCGACCGTCGTTCTGGTAGCTGAATACATTGGGCAGTCCGTTATCCCCCTGGGCAATGCCTTTGGGAGCCGCCTTGCCACGCTCACCAAAAATGAAGGCCTCAGCGCTTTCTTCCAGCAATTCAATTTCGTACACCGCTCCCAAACCCCCTCGGTGTTGACCCTCTCCGCCTGAATTGGCGCGCAAAGCCCATTGGGTGAAGCGAATGGGATACGCCGACTCCAGAATTTCCAACGGCGGAATGGTGGCTGTGGAAATGGGCGCATTGCCATGGCTCAAGCCGTCGCCCTCGGAGTGACCGCCATGTCCCCCCCCAAAGAAGCTGAACATGACCCATCGTTGTCCCTGACGCGCCGCATCGGTTCGATGCCCGGCAATGGACAGGGCATTGATTGTGCCGTAGGCATGTGCCACAGCGCGGGCGGGATCCGCTTGCGAGGTTGCACTGAAGATCACATCGATCATGCGCAAAATGGTTTCGGTGTACCCTCCCACCGGACGCGGCCGAGCCGCACTGATGACCAACCCGTCCGGAATGACAAAGTCAACGGCATCGAGCACACCGGCATTGGCCGGCACATCAGGAAACACATGCTTCAGCGCCACATAACAAGCAGCGACGGCCGTTGCGCGCGAAATATTCACAGGTCCGGCGCACTGCGCGGAGGTGCGAGAAAAGTCCAGGGTCAATCGTTCTCCGGCAACGGTCATGTCCAGCGCAATGGTTAACGGGACATCGCTGACCCCATCGTTGTCCAGCACATCCTCAAAGCTGTATCGCCCATCCGGTAAATCACGGATATGGGCACGCATCAAGCGCAAAGCACGGTGACGCAATTCACTCATGGCCTGCAAGACCTGTATATCGCCGCACTCGTCGAGCAAACTATCCAGACGCTTTGCGCCCAACTCCAGCGCAGCGAGTTGCCCGTTCAAATCGCCCCACAAGCTGTCCGGCAGCCGGGTATTGGCCTTCAAGATGGCCAACACATCGCCCGAGAGCTGTCCCTGTTGGACAATGCGAACGGGCGGTATTTGCACCGCCTCTTGCCAGCATTCGGTGGCAGCGGGGTTGTAGTTACCGGGAACCGCCCCTCCCACGTCATGCCAATGCGCGGCAGAAGCCAAAAAACAGAACAATGTGCCGTGGCGGAAGTAAGGTCGCACCAATTTGAAATCATTGGCGTGCGTTCCGCCTTCATAAGGATCATTGAACAGCCAGATATCGCCGTCTTGCATACCCCCGCGCTCACTGGCGGCCTTCATGGCCGCTCGCACCGCAAAAGCCATGGCCCCCACAAAGACGGGTAGGCCGGATTTGCCTTGCACCAAGGTGTCACCAGACTGTGCGTCATAAAGGCCATGGCACGCATCATGCGCCTCGGCAATGATGGGGTTGAACGCGCTGCGATACAGCGTCGCATCCATTTCATCGGCCACCTGCTCCAGCCTGCCTTTGAGCACAGCGAGTGTCACGGGATCGAGTTGCGACATGGGGGTCCTTGATGGGTGATTCATGACAAGGTGGGAGAACTGGCTTCAGACTCTCCGAGGGACATGGGGCGGTGCCTTTGCTGTTTCAGCAAATTCAGTAAGCCACCTGCACGCACCATGTCCAACAAAAAATCCGGTATGGGTGAGCACCTCAATATCTCACCTGTTACACGATGCACCTGTTGTCCATCAAAACGAAGGGTCTCGCCTTCTTGCAGATTCAACGCCTGCTCGCAAGTCAGCAACAACAAGCCGAGGTTGAAGGCGTTGCGAAAGAACAAGCCACTGAACGAAGGTGCAATCACCGCCCTGATGCCCAAATGAAGCAGAGCCCCCGCGGCTTGTTCGCGCGAAGATCCAATGCCAAAGTTGGCGCCCGCCACCAACACATCGCCAGGGCGCACAGTGGCTGCAAACTCAGGGCGAACCGACTCCAGGCAGTGCTGGGCAATGACCTCAATACCGTGCTGCATATAGGCCCCCGGCGCAAGTACATCGGTGTCTATGTCGGCGCCCACCCGCCACACCTTGGCTTGATCAAAGGTCAGTCGGGACATCACAGCATCTGCCGAACATCGCTGATACGGCCACGCATGGCCGATGCCGCCACTGTCCACGGCGACGCCAAATACACTTGCACGCTGGCAGGGCCCATGCGGGCTTTGAAGTTGCGCGCCGTGCTGGAGATGACAGTCTTGTTCTCGGCAAAGGTACCGCCGTAGCCGGCGCATGCCCCGCAGGTATTGGGCAGCACCTGTGCGCCGGCATCACGCAAGATCTGCATCACCCCCTCTTGCTCGGCCTGTGCCTGGTCGCGGGCACTGGCTGGGGCCACCATCAACTGAACACGCGCATCGACGCGGAATCCTTTCAAGACAGTGGCAGCTGCGCGCAAGTCTTCCAGCTTGGCACCGGTGCATGCTCCGATGTAGGCGATATCGATGGGCGTGTTGAGGTATTCATCCACCGGCCGGGTATTCGCCGGGCTGTGCGGGGCAGCGACCTGCGGACTCAGTGCATTCGCATCAAAGTCAGTGGTTTCACACGCAGCACCTTCGTCCGTCTGCCATGACTCCGCCTCGTGCAGGTACTCGTCAGCCACACCCACACTGCGTAGGTAGTCTGTGGTCACCTGGTCGGCTGCGATGAGACCCACCTGCGCTCCTAACTCGGCACTCATGTTGGACAGCGTCATGCGCTCTTGCATACCCAGGGCTTTGACCGCAGGGCCGGCAAACTCGATGGCCTGGTATTGACCCCCATTCATGCCCAACCGACCGATCATGTGCAACATCATGTCCTTGGCACTGACACCCGGTGTGAGTTGGCCCTGCCAATGCATGCGCAGTGTGCGGGGCACCTGCACCCAGATTTTTCCGGTCACCACCACGCCAAGCATCTCGGTGGCGCCAATGCCAAACATGTAGGCACCAAATGCGCCGCCGGTTGGTGAGTGGGAATCGCCACCCACACACAACATCCCAGGCTTCAAGTAACCGCGCTCTGGCAACACCACATGGCAGATGCCTTCAGAGTCGATCACATGCGGCAACTGCCAGCGTACAGCGGTATCCCGCGTGATGTGCACAATTTTTTTCGCCTCATCACTGACAGCAGGAACGTAATGATCCAGCACCAACACCACTTTGCTGGGGTCCCATAGCTGGGCGCCCAATTCATCCATCATCGGCTTGAGACGACGAGGCCCTGATGAATCATGAAACATCGCCAGGTCCACATCGCAGGTGACCACATCACCCACTTGCACCTGCGCCAGGCCAGCGGCCTTGGCAATGAGCTTTTGCGCCAAGGTTTGAGGGAGGGACATGCGGCTGGCATGAACGCGTCGACCATCAGGCATCATCACACCCCCAGATAAGCCTGGCGCAGGCTATCGCTGGAGAGCAATTCGCTAGAAGTTCCGGCGAATCGGATGGCACCGTTCTCCATGACGTAGGCGCGTTCAGCAATGTCGAGCGACAAGCCCACGTTTTGCTCCACCAGCAAAATGCTCAAGCCGGAGGTTCGCAAGGTCTGAATGAGTTTGAACAACTCTTCCACCAACAACGGTGACAAGCCCAACGATGGCTCATCCAGGATCAGCAACTTGGGCTCGGCCATCATCCCGCGCCCAATCGCCAACATTTGCTGCTCACCTCCGCTCATGGTGCCGGCCAATTGCGTCAACCGCTCTTTCAAGCGGGGAAATGTTGCCAGCACACGTTCAAGGTTGTGCGCACGTCTTTCACGCGCACGGGCATAGGCGCCCAATTGCAGGTTTTCCAGCACGCTCAAGTTGGGGAAGATCTTGCGCCCTTCAGGCACATGAATCAAGCCAGCTTGCACCACCTCTCGAGAGTGGCGCCCCGTCATCATCTCACCCTCGAACCTCACCTGGCCGGACCAGGTTGGCAACACACCCGACAACACATTGTTCAAGGTGGTTTTGCCAGCACCATTACTGCCCAGCAAGGCCACGAGTTCACCCGGCAACACCTGCATAGAGATACCACGCAAGATTTCAACCGCGCCATAGCCCGCATGGACATCATGAACCTCGAGCAAGGGTGTTGTCATGCCCCAGCCCCCCCAGGCGCCAGACGTGCCGCAGCCCCATGCCCCAGGTAGGCCTCGATGACCTGGGCATTGCGCGTAACCTCGGCCGGTGCGCCTTGCGCAATCAACTGCCCTTGGGCCAAGACCCAGACGTGCTCAGCCAAACTCATCACCGCTTGCATCACATGCTCAATCATGAGCACTGTGACCCCACTGTCGACAAGCCCACGGACCACGGGCAACATGTCTTGAATCTCTTGGGGGTTCAAGCCAGCCAGGACCTCATCCAACAGCAGCAACCGGGGTCGCGAGGCCAACGCTCGCGCCAGTTCCAGTCGCTTGCGCCCGGCAACCGTCAGGTCGCTGGCAGGCTTGTTCAACTGCGAGCCCAGTCCCACCCGCTCGGCCACCGCTTGGGCCTCACGCAAAGCCAAAGATCTGCTGGGCTGATGCAGATGCGCCCCCACCGCAATGTTTTCACACACGGTTTGCGCCGCAAACGGTTGCACGATTTGAAAGGTGCGGGTCAATCCCATCTTGGCATTCAGGTGTGGGGCCTGCCCTGTGATGTCTTGGCCATCCAGCACAATGCGGCCCGAGTCCGGCTTTAAAAACCCAGACATCAAGGCAAACAGGGTGGTCTTACCCGCCCCGTTAGGGCCGATCAACGCCGTCAGGCTTCCCGCATGCACCTCCAAGCTGACCTCTTGCACCGCTCGCAGGCCGCCAAAGGCGCGCGACACCTGATGCACCCGGAGCAAGCTCATTGGCGTGCACCTGAAATGCCGCGTGGCAAGAACATCACGATCAGCACCAATACAGCCCCGTAGACAACCATGTTGATGCCCGGCAACTGACCCAACAAATTGCGCGTGACATCGGCTAGCACGTGCAAGGCCAATGCACCCAACACGGGTCCCCACAGCGTGCCCATGCCACCCACGATAGCGCCCACCAGGGCTTCCACCGACGTGTGAGGGCCAAACGCCAAGCCGGGGTCGATGTACTGAAACACCTGGGCGTAAAACGCTCCACCCGCGCCCATGAAGGCACCCGACAGGATGATGGCGGCCAATTTGATTCGAAAGGGGTTTACCCCCACCGCCGAGGCTGCATCCTCGTTGTCGCGCACGGCTTGCAGGTACGCGCCAAATCGTGAATGACGCAACCAAGCGGTGCAGATCAACGCCAGCGTGACCAGCCCCAGCATCAGCCACACATAGCCTGCGCGGGTCGAAAACTGCATGTTCGCAGGCGACTCACTCAGCGGCAGCATCAAACCCACACCCCCGCCGGTCCAGGATAGCGACAGGGTCACAATACGGAACACCTCGGCAAAGGCCAATGTCACCAAGGCGAAGTAAGACCCTTTCAGGCCATAGCGAAATGACAAGCCACCGACGAATGCACCGACCAGCGCACTGGCCAGCATGGCCAGCGGCAACGCCACCCAGGGGTTACAACCTGCATGAAGTTGCAACATGACATGACAGTAGGCCCCCACGCCAAAAAACAAGGCATGGCCAAATGAAAACTGGCCACCAAAGCCACCCAGTACATTCCACGCCTGTGCCAGCAAACAGGCGTACAAAGCCATCATCACAAAGTTGAGGACAACACCTGAATCGGTGACAAACGGTATCAACCCCACCAGCACTACAAACAACCCGATGTTGCGAGCGTCTTTCATGCTCGAGCTCCAAACAACCCTTGCGGGCGAAACAGCAACACCGCGATGAAGATGACAAAAATTCCCACTTGCCCCAAGGACTCACCCAGGTACAGCCCCCCCAGCGATTCGACCACACCGATGAGCAGCCCCCCAACGAAAGCCCCCTCAAAACTTCCCATGCCGCCCAGTACCACGATGGTGAAGGCCACCAGGACAAATCCGCTGCCTACCATCGGGTTCACGTAATAAGCGGGCAACAAGAAGCAAGCAGCGGCCCCCAGGCAGGCCAGCCCCAGGCCAAAACACATGGCGTACACATGGTCCACATCAATGCCCATCAGGCAAGCCCCCTGCTTTTCTTTGGCCACCGCGCGAATGGCAGTCCCCAGATCGGTCGAGCGCATCATCCAGACCAGCAGGGCAGACACGACCAAGGCGCCGACAAACGCCACCAGCTTGGGCAACGCAATCATCGCGGGACCGAGGGTGACCGTGGTCAAGGTGTAGGCGGTTTCAATGGTGCGGGTGTCCGACTTGAAAAACAGCAACGCCAGGTTCTCCAGAATGATGGACAAGCCCAGCGTCACCAACAGGATGTTTTCATCCTTGCCATGGCTGGCGCGGTTGATGATGCCGCGCTGCAAGCCATACCCGAGCGCAAACATGGCCGGCACCACCACCGGAAACGCCAGGTAGGGGTCGATCCCCGCGTGCTCCTTCAGGAAATACACCCCATACAACGCCACCATCAAGGATGCCCCGTGAGCAAAATTGATGATGTGCAAAACACCGTAGATCAGCGTCAACCCCAGGGCAATCAACGCATAGACAGCGCCCGTCGTGATCCCATTCAGCAGGGATGCGAACAGAATGGAGACGTCAAACATGGCGCTTCTATGGAGTTGATGGGGTGGTGAGCGGTTACGCCTTCAGGGGGAAGATCGGCTCGACTTCACGGTAGTCACGCGGAATGATGACCTTGATATCCCCCTTCACGACCTGCGTCATGAGCGGCTGGGCGCCCATGTTCTGCCCATTGACAAACTGGGTTGGACCGTAGGGCATGATGTGATCCGAGAAGGTGCTCTTGCTCAGCGCATCGATGATGGCCGCACGATCGGTGGACTTGGCACGGTCGATGGCGTCGGCCAGCAAGCGCATGGAGGTATACGTCATGAACAATTCGTAGCTGAAGAACAAGCCCTTGGCTTCCACACGTTTTTTCAGCTCGAGAGACCGCTTGTCCTTGGGGTTGAACCAATGGTTGCAATCGATGATGCCGTTGGCGGCATCCGGAAACTCCTTGACAAACTTGTAGCTCGAGGCCGCCCCACCCAGCACCGAGTAAATCGCCTTGGGCGTCACCTTCTGCTGCTGCATGGTTCGCACCAGCAAGGCGTATTCGTTGTAGTAATTGGCAGGAATGACGATGTCGGGGTTGATCTGCTTCATGCGCAGCACAATGTTGTTGAAATCACGCGTGGGGTTGGCATGCTTGATCACCTCTTTGACGTCATAGCCGTACCCGGGCAATTCACGCGACAACAAGTTGGCCGTACCCGTTCCGAAGAGTGATTCTTCGTGAATGATCATGACCGAACGAGCAGGCTTGCCGGCAGCGGTGTTTAAGACATGCAGGTTGGCCACCGCGATTTCTGCGCATTTCTTGTAGCCAGGTCCAAAGCGGAAGGTGTTTTTCAACCCACGCTCCACAATTTGATCTGCCACGCCTACATCCACCACATGGGGCAAGTTGTATTTGGCCGCTGCTTGCGTGGTAGCCAGACAAATGGCGGATGCAAAAGCACCAACCACTGCGCTCACCCCTGCTTCATTGAGCTTTTCAATTTCGGCTGCTCCCGCTTGCGGGGTGGACTGTGCGTCGGCCAGCAGAGCTTCAATTGGGGCTCCGCCCAAGGACTTGATGCCTCCGGATTTGTTGATGTCTTCAATGGCCATCAAAGCGCCTTCACGGCATTGCTGCCCCGAGTAGGCCAAGGCGCCCGTCACCGGGTGCAACACACCAATCTTGACAGTTTTGGGTTGGGCACCTCCTATCAACGGAAAGGCCAAGGCTGATGCTGCAACCGTTGAGTGCTCAATAAATTGACGACGTGAAGTCATGAAGTGCTCCTTAGAAAAGTTCAATGGAAGTTGGCTGACAACTCTTTGCTGACCCACACCTTGGCGTCAAGACCGCCAATGCGCGATAACTGCATCTGGTACTCGTACCGATCAGGGCGATACAAGCCGTGCAACCACTGCACCGGCTTGTCGTTGACGTCAAAAATCAAACGCTTCACGGCCAACAAAGCAGAGCCTACCGCCACATCGAGTTGCAGCGCCAATTGCGCATCGGCCAATTTGGCGGAGATGCTTTGCTGGGCTCGACCCACCTTGACGCCAGACTCTTCCAGCAACACCAGAATAGGCTTTTGCGCCAATTCTTTGCGGCCAAAGGATTTCGCGATGTCGTCGGGCACCCAGGTGGTGATGTGCGAGAGTGGGCCTTCCTTGGTGCTGCGCACGCGTTGTGCTTTTTGCACCCAGGCACCGTCTTGCAGTTGCAGTGCGCTCGCCACTTCCTGGGAGGCCACGATTTTGTCCACCGACAGCACCTTGACCGTGGTTCGCAACCCCATGGTGACCAGGTTTTCCAACAAGCCACTCAGTTGCGCTTGTTGCTGCTGCGCTGCGCCTGATGGCTGCACTTGGTGAGACGTCCGAACCGACACAGGGCGTGTGCCACGCCCGGGTTCACGACTGATCAAACCCTCTTGGGCCAACTGCTCCAGGGCTCGTCGTACCGTGACACGCGCCACCCCGAATTGAGACATGAGTGACAGTTCGCCAGGTAGGCCCTGGGCGAATTTGCCCTCATGCAGTTGCTCGCGCAACACCAGGTACACCTGATGGTATTTGGGCAAGGGCATGACGGCTGACATGTCGGCATCATGTATCCGTCCTAATGACCTGTCAATAGGACAATTTAATCTCCTGCATAACCACAGACAGCACTCAAGTATCGGCCACGAGTTTTATGTCGCGGAGCATGCAGCGACATAAGCGACTGGGGAAATGGGCTGCTGCTGGTTTTCCCCATGTATATGCCCCCAATACCAAAGATTTGCACCTAGCGAAAAGCTGCAAACTCACCAAATACGACAAATTTGTCATTCGCTGCGACGCTACCAATCTAGCCTACCCAGTCAGCGTCAAAGACTGCATCCTGATCCGCAGCAACTACCGAAGACGCCAAAGCGCTTCCCAAGCCAGCGGGGCCTGTTTTGTGATGGGTCAAGCCGCTGACGCCTCAACAACGATACGCACGTCAGGGCGACTTGATGTGCCCGAATTTTTGGCCAATCCCGCCTTGGTCTGGGAATCGGTGCATCAGGCCGGTGAATCACCCCGAGGATCACTCGTTACGACAGATGCATGCCAGGTACCGCTAGGAGCAGTGATTGATTTACGCATGGGATTTTTCAAGACGCGCCTCGATCAATGCATCCGACCAACAATTCAACAGGGGGCAGTCCCGCGGCTTGGCGGGCCAACTTCAGGTCGCTTGTGTCTTCGGTCTGACCATAGACCATCACTCTCTTGCCACCGGTTAGCCCGAATTAGTCAATGCAATGGCGTTGACCCTTGCACAACACGTCTTGACTTGATTGCGCCAAGAAATTCGCATAGGTGTTTTCCCGGGTCGTGGCATGAATCGATAGCATGGATTCGTAATTTATGGAATAAAGACAATATAAAAATCATCGATAGGCGACAAACATGAAACAAATCCAGTTGGGCATCGTAGGTGTGGGTTGGTGTGGTGGCATACGAGCCGAGACAGCAGCCAAGAGTCCCTTGGTGAGTTCTTTGCATTTGGCCGAAACGAATCCAGAGCGCCTACTGCAACTCAAGCAAACGGTGAAGGCCCAGACCTATACCGATGACTATAAAAAGCTCATCGACAACCCGGCAATTGACGCCATTGTGATTTCGGCCACCCCCGAGAGCACCCACTACCCGATGGCGCGCGATGCTCTCAAAGCCGGTAAACATGTGTTCCTGGAAAAACCGATTGCTATCGAATTGGCCGAGGCGGACGAACTGATCGCTTTGTCTCGTCAAAACCATTTGAAGTTCACCATCGGTTATTCGCAACGCTTCAACCCCAAATATGCCTATGTCAAGAAAGCCTTGCACGAAGGCGTCATCGGGCGAGCGGTCAGCGTGTTGGTGAGCCGGCACATCACCCGCAGTTTGGGCAAGAAAATTTCGGGGCGCATCAAGCTCTCGCCTGCCGCCATGGAGTCCACCCATGACCTTGATTTTGTGTTGTGGTGTCTGCACCCAGCCAAGCCGGTCAAGGTTTACTCTCAAGTGAACTACGGGGCCATGCGTGAGAGCACAGGGGCCGACATCCCCGACACCCAGTGGATCACCGTCACCATGGACAATGGCTTGAGCTTTGTTGTTGGCGGGGGTTGGAGCCTGCCCCCCGGCTACCCCAACTTCTCATCCACCTGGATAGAATTCGTGGGCACCGACGGTGCTTTGCTGGTCGATGACTCGCACAAGGACGTGATCCTTAACACCATGGCCAAAGGCATGCAATTGCCCATGTCGACCATGCCCGGCGAGCCGGTGGACCATGTGTTCGCCGGCCCCATGGCCCAAGAGACGATCCACTTCATTGAATCCGTGGCCATGGACCGAGAAGTGTTAGTTACCCCGGAGTCGGCTCGTACTGTCATGGAGGTCTATATGGCTGCCGACCTGTCGGCTGAGACCGGTATGCCAGTCACCTTGCCCATGGCCGCTCAACCCCGCTTGCATCGGGTGGGGGAGCGCTGAGATGAGGGACCGGGAAGCGAAAAAAATTGGTCTGGCCATAGTGGGAGCTGGCAGAGTGGGTTTGTTTCGGGGAGAAGTGGCGATGCGCCATCCCCAGGTCGGCTGGATCGGCATCGCCGAGAAAAATCCCGAGCGTGCCAAGTTGGTGAGCGACAAGCTCAAAGCCGACTTCGTCACCGACGATTTCCGCACGTTGCTCAACCGCCCAGAGGTCAACGCGGTGATCGTCAGCACCGATGAGCACCTGCACGTGGATCCGATCATGCATGCGGTCGAACGCGGTCAGTCCTTGATGATTGAAAAGCCCTTGGCCACCGACTTGGCCGATTCAGCCCGGGTGTTGCATGCCATCGAGAAGGCCGGCGTTGACGCTGTGATCGGCTACACCCAGCGTTTTCGCAGGCGTTGGCTGGCGGCTAAAGAAAAAGTGCGATCGGGCTCACTCGGGGATGTGACTCTGGTGACTTCGCGCGCTTTCATGAATCGCTTAGTAGCCATTGACAACTACAAACGCACCGATCATCCGCACAAAATTTCCCCCATGGTGATCAGCGGCACACACGCCCTGGACATTGTGATGTGGATGATGGAAGCCAAGACTCCGGTGGAGGTATACGCCCGAGCCATCGACAAAGCCTTGGGGCCGCAGTGGAAGGGCATAGATGCCACCACCGGCATGATCACTTTCAGCGATGGTTCGATCTACCAATCGACGATTTCCTGGGCCTTGCCAGTGGTTTGGCCCGGTGCAGTCTATAGCTTGGATGTCGGCATCGTTGGCACTGAGGGGGTCTTGACCATCGATGACACGCACCGCGATATTGTGCTCGCCACCAGCCATTCTCAGGGCGAAGGCTATGCACCAGACCAATCAAGGCGAGTCGACTTTCTGGGCAGCTACCCACCAGGCGACATGGCTCTGGGCGAGTTGCGCGGGCCTATGCGCGAAGAAACCGACTCCTGGCTGAATCGAGTGTCTTTGGGCTTGCCGACTCAGGCTGCCACCGCCAAAGAGGCGCACCGCAATCTGATGCTGACCAAGGCATTTGATCTGTCGGCGCGCACGCAGCGCCCGGTCAAACTGCCGCTGGCTCCCGAAGACGACATCTACTAAGCAAGGAGCCCACATGGTTCGGTCCTTGTATCGTCTGGCAATCGCTGGCTTTCTGGCCTGGGGCCTATGGCCTGCATCGATTTTGGCCAACCCAGCCGAGGGTTACCCCAATAAACCGGTGCGCATCATCATTCCATTTGCGCCTGGAGGTGCATCGGATTTCGTGGGCCGGATTTTGTCGCAGAAATTGGGGGAGCAACTCAATCAGCAACTGATCATCGATAATAAGTCCGGAGCTGCTGGCAACATCGGCATGGAGGCCGCCGCCAGGTCTGCTCCCGATGGCTACACACTGTATCTAGGCAATATCGGTACGCTCGCGATCAACCCCGCGATTTTCCCCAACCTCAGTGTCAAGCCGCTTCAAGATTTCGCCCCGATTACCCTGATCGCCGACGTGCCCAGTGCTTTGGTGGTCAACACCGACTGGGGGCCACGTTCGCTGCCCGAAGCACTCACCAAACTCAAGGCCAGTCCCTCCAAGTTCAACTTCGCCACACCCGGCAGCGGGAGCCTGAACCGATTGGAGATGGAAATCCTAATGCGCAGCGCGGGTGTCACTATGGTCCATGTGCCCTACAAAGGAGGGGGTGGGCCAGCAGCCATGGGGCTGCTTGGCGGAGAAACCCAGTTGATGTTCAACACCATGCCCTCTGTCAAAAACTTTGTGACCAGTGGGCGTATGCATGCATTGGCAGTCACCAGTGCACAGCGCTTGCAAGCGCTTCCGGATGTGCCAACCATGGCCGAGCTGGGTTACCCTGAGCTCATCACCGGGTCATGGCAGGGCATGTTGGTGCCAGCCAAAACACCGAAAGACATCATTCAGAGGTTGCACCGCGCCTTGAATGCTGTGCTGGACATGCCTGATGTGCGTGAACGGCTGGCCGCTGGTGGGGTGTTTCCTGCGCAAAGTAAATCACCTGAAGAATTCGGACAGTTCCTGGCCGCCGAAACCCAGAAATGGGGCAAAGTAGCCCGAGATGCCCGTGCCACAGCGGATTGAAAGGATCCAGATATGAGTCAGAACGCCAGCCCTCAAACAGCGCGCACACCGGGCGCACACCGAGCCCAGAGCGGCGAACATTTTTTTGACCTGGGACAGGTCAACCAGATCATGGGGGGGCCGACTTATTCGCCCGTCTTTGGCGGGTGTGTTGAGGGTGACCGGATGATCGTCGCCGTCATGCGCGCCCCGGCCGGCAAGCACGCCGATTTGCACAACCACCCCAACGAGCAGTGGATCTATATTTTAGAAGGCCATCTTGAATTCACCATTGACCATCAGACCCGCACTGTGGGCCCAGGTGGATTGATCTACATTCCGGCCGAGGCCTATCACAAGGCGGGAGCAACCCTCGATGGCGACTGTGTGTTTTTCACCTGTAAAGACGCATCGCATGGTCTGCACGGCAATAAATTGACCTGATTCAGCCCCCTCACCTCGACTTTAGCGTTTGATCTGGAGTTTTTATGGCAACCTCCCCGCACCGTTCCCGTCGCCTCGTCTTGACATCTGCTCTGAGCAGTGCCGCGGTCTTGGCCGCCCCGAAGTGGACATGGGCCCAGTCTGCTGATGGCTACCCCAATCGCTCCATCAAATTGTTGGTGCCCTATGCACCCGGGGGAGCCACCGACATCATTGCTCGACTGTTGGCTATCAAGCTGGCCGATGCATTGGGCCAGGGGGTGGTGGTCGAAAACAGGCCAGGTGCTTCGGGCAACATTGCCCTGGAAGCGGCGATCAAAGCGCCACCCGACGGGTACACGCTCTTTGTGGGTAATGTGACGACCAACGCCATCAATGAAACCACCATCGGCACGGTCAAACCGTCGCGCGACCTGATCGGCATCACCCGTTTGGTGGAAATTCCGCATGTGCTGGCGGTGTCACCGCAAATGCCTGGCACCTTCGATGAATTCATCGAGCTCGTGCGAGCCAATCCGCGCAAATTCAACTTTGGTTCTGCCGGTATGGGCTCATACCCCCACCTCGACGCCATCATATTGAACACCAAGGCCAAATTGCAATTGGTTCACGTGCCCTATAAAAACGGAGCTGCCGGCATTATTCCGGCTTTGCTCGCCAACGAGATCATGGTGTCATTCATCAACATGTCTTCTGTGCTTGAACACCTTCGCGCAGGCAAGATCAAGGCTGTGGCGGTCGTGCCCTCCACCCGCCTGGCCGAATTACCACAAGTGCCGACACTGACCGAGTTGGGTTACCCGAATGTGGGTACCAATGCCTGGCAAGCGCTGTTTGCGCCTGTCGCCACGCCCAAACCAATACAGGACAAATTGTTTGCGGCCGTCCACAAAGTGATGAATAGCAGCGATGTCCAAGAGAGGCTGCAAAAGGGCATGATGACCCTGGCCTTGTCCAACTCGCCACAAGAATGGACCGATTCGGTCCGACAACAAACTCAGCAATGGGCTGAGGTCGTGCGCAGCAACCAAGTCAAAATCGACTGAGGCGATATCGTCTGATTGCTGCGGGACTGCCAAGATTGACTAAAAAAGTACCGCCGCTTTTCACTTGGGATGGTGCGGCCTGAGACACTCCACAAGGCTCCTCAGGCTCAGATGCGAAGTGAGCAAGGTGCCTGGGGGTGACCCGGGCAGGACGCGAAGGTTCAGCCCTTGGGGATGATGGGCAGCAACAGGTGCGAGGGATACTCGGGGCCTGAGTGGATCGTGTTGGTGCCGGTGTTGTAGTCGGCGTGGTAATGCATGTAGCCCGCGCTGCCCAAGCCATCGCGGGGTTGGATGTCGACGCGCAGACGATGCCCCTTTGCAAAAACCATCGAGGTCGGCCAGATCTCGACTTGCACTTCAACGATCTCGCCCGGTATCAGGTATTGACGGCGTTGGTGTCGATGGTAGGGCCGGTAGGGAAGGGTTTTTTGCGGATCGAGTTCTCGGTGCGAGGCGCGCAACCAACCTTTGGCAACCGGCACGGGCGAGCCTTGCTGACCTGTTTCCAGGATCTCTTCTCCCTTCTCATCGTAATGGCGCAGGGTGATAAAGATGTCCATGTCCTCACTGCTGCTCGAAACAAAGAGCAACGCGGCCAAAGGTCCAGTGATTTCGGTGTCTTCACTCATGGGCGCAGTCCAAACGCTGATGCCCATCTCAGGTTTGATGCCCCCGCCCATCACCTGGGACGAGGCGGCTGATGAAGATCCCATCGATCCTTTGGTGAGCACGGGATAGGTGCAAGAGGCGTTACCGCCCGGAATGTGGGGTGAGAGTTCGCCTTGGCGCGGCCCCTCAGCCGAGCTGGGGGTGCTTTTCAAGTCCAGGTAATACCGGGTCCATTGGGTGCGCTGAAGTGGCCATTCCTGCTCATGGCGCCAAACCACCTTGTCTTTGCCATGGCGAATGGCCAGCTTGACTGGGGGCTCTTTCATGATGCCGTTGTCGATGTCTTTGAGCCAGTGGTCGAAGAAACGCAGTTGATCTGCCCGGCCCTCTTCTGTGTAGAAAGCATGCACATGCGAGCCCGAGTGGATGCGCAGTTTGCGATTAGGATTTTGAGACACCATGTAGGCCTCAGTGTTGCCGCGCAGGTGCAAACCAAAGCCAGTCCAATTGCCGACAGAATAAAAGGGTACGTCGATGCGACTCCAGTCGGCGGTCGAACCAGTCAACGCGCCATTGTCCAAATTATTCTGTAACCAACGGTCCAACACGTTGATCATCCAGGGGTTAGGTTGTTGCCTTGAGGCGCGACCCAGATGGTGGTGCAGCAAGTGCGCCGTGAACCAGTTGGTCATAAAAATGTTCAAGATGCCACCGTGGTAGAGGGCGTCACGGTAAATGTCGGCGAAACCCTCCCAGGGGATGATGGCCTTGAGTGAGGGCGGTCGAAGGTTGGCAACGAACCATTGATTGATGGCGTAGTAGGAAATGCCGCTGGTCCCGACTTTGCCATTGCACCAAGGCTGCTGTGCCGACCATTCGATGGCATCATAAAAATCGATGGCTTCAGCCAACGACCAAGGATCGTATTGTCCCGGCGAGTGGCCACTGCCTCGGCCGTCTACCCGAATCGCGATATAGCCTTTGGGCACCCACCACAGGGGATTGACGGTTTCCCAGTTCATGTAATCGTTGCCGGGTTCTTCCAGATCGGGCGGCGTGACCCACACTTTTTCTTTTTGATAGGGCCCCAGGTTCATGATGACCGGGTAACGACCAGCCTTGGACGGTCGAAAGACATCGGCTTTGAGCAAGCTGCCGTCGCGCATGGGGATGTCGACATCGCGTTCCAGGATGATGTCTTCGTTGACTTGGATCAGTTGGGTGGGGAAATGCATGGTTTATACAATCAAGTGGCCTGAGAGCAGCAAGAGCACTTCATTATTGGTGGCCTGATCAACAATGAAACAGGGTTATCCCCAGGCCTATGGCTTGGCGAGCCTGTTGAGCCACTGCATGGGCCTCAGGCCATCGCATGAGGCACCATGGCCTGTTGCACCGATTGCCGCACGATGCGACTCAGATGGCGTATCGCCGCTAGGTCAGCGTTGTCGGTGCGTGAGGCCAGCACCAGCATGCGCTCAGGAATGGGTGATCGCAATGGAATGGCCGTCAACCGGCCTGCTTGCAGGTCTTCCCAAAACGCACTTTGCGGCACCACGGTCATGACCGCCCCGGTGCTCAGCAGACTGCGGATGGTTTCGATGGACTCGACCTCAGCCAACAAATTGAAACGACGGCGGGGGCCTTTTTGCGCACCAGTCACCAAAGTCAACATGCCGGGCGTGATGACCAGCGGCAAGGCGCTGAGATCGCTGACGGTCAGCGACTTGGGGCGTGGCATCACCTCAGGTCTCCCAACCAGGCACAGGGGCTCGGAGAGTAAGGGTTGCATGCTGAGTTGGTGCGAGCCCACGGGGTTGGTCAGGATGGCGATGTCCAAGGCGCCGGTCAGCAATTGCTCGTGCAAACGGGCACTGCGTGCCTCGACCACGCGAAGTGAAACCTCGGGCAGTTCCAGCATACATTGCCCAAGCACCGCCGGCATGAGCACCCGAGCCAAGGTGGTGGTCGAGCCCATGGCGATCAGCCCTCGGGGTTGCTTGCCCAGGGCGGTGAGTTCATGGCGGGCGCGTTCGACCTCGTCGACGATGCGTCGGCTGTATTCCAGAAATTCTCGTCCGGCAGTGGTGAGCTGAACACCACGAGGTAAGCGACTGAACATACGCACGCCGAACTCATCTTCCAACTGCTTGATGTGACGAGTCAGGGCCGGTTGAACGATGCCCAGTTGCTCGGCAGCCCTGGTGATGTTCCCGCAGGTAGCTACGGTCATGAAAAAGCGGATGCTTTTGAGTTCCATCGACCCCGTCCTTGCCATCAAAATAAATGATGGGTGTATTCTCGCAAAAGTATTGGTGCTGTGCACAGTGGCTTTTTATGATGATCCCAATGCCACTTAATGGCTTGCGCTCAAGGAGAACCGTCATGTGCTTACTCAAATGCAACCGTCTTGTTGCGGGTTGGATGGCCCTCATCGCCTTGTTGGTTATGAACACCGCTTGGGCCCAACCATTTCCGAGCCGACCGATCACCATGATCTTGCCTTTCGGGGCCGGTGGCACCAGCGATGTGTTGATGCGCATGATTACCCCTGATTTGTCCAAAGCCTTTGGTCAAAATGTGGTCATCGAGCACAAGGTCGGAGCCAATGGCTCGATCGCCGAAGAGTTTGTCTCGCGTTCCAAAACCGATGGGCACACGATGTTGGTGACGTCGACCTCGATTGCGACCAACCCCTCGATGATGACCCTGGCTTGGGATCCGCAAAAAGCCTTCATGCCAGTGACGCTGATCACCTCTGTGCCACTCGTGCTGGCAGTGAATCCTCAGTTGAAGGCACAAAACGTTCGCGAATTCGTCGAGTTAGCCAAGCGAAGCCCCGGTGGTTTGAATTTCTCTTCTTGGGGCAACGGCAGCATCGGCCACTTTGCTGGCGAGAACCTGAAGATCACGGCGCAAGTCAAACTCAATCACATCCCTTACAAGTCGACCGCCCAAGCCCTGAACGATGTGCTGGGCGGCCAAGTAGACGCCATGTTTCCGACCTTGCCTTTGGCTTTGCCGCACATCAAGGCGGGCAAGTTACGCGCCTTGGGTTTGACCTCCCCTAGCCGATCGAGCCTCGCCATGGACATTCCGACCATGGCAGAGACGGGCTTTCCGAACAACGAGATCGAAACCTGGTTCGCGGTCTTTTTACCGGTTGGAACTGATCCCGCCATCGTGCAAAAGACCTACGACACATTCAAGACTGTGCTGAACCAATCCGATGTCAAGCAACGCCTGGAGAGCCAGGGCTTTCGCCCCATCGCCAACTCGCCTGATGAGTTGGGTCGTTTTCTGACGTCTCAAATTGAGTGGTATTCAAGGCTGATCAAGTCGGCCAACATCAAGGCAGATTGAGGTAGAGCCCCCGTGACCCGTCTGCAAATTGGCGGCAACGACTCGGTGGCCGAGGTGCTGGCCAAAACGACTTTGGCCCGGCAATGGCTGGATTCACCAGCCATCGATGCCGGCCAAAGTGCTCATACCCTGCGCGTTAGCGCCCACATACCCGAAGCCTCCCCGGCGGTTCAAGACGTCTTCGTGCCATCGTTCAGGCGCTTATTGCACATGACCCAGGGCAAGGTGGGCACAAAATCGGTTTGGGGCGGGGCTTTGCACCCCGAGCGCCAGGGCATCGAGGCCCTGCGCAGCGGCTTGACTGATCTGTGTCCGGTGTATTCAGCCTGGGACCCCAAGCTGTTTCCCGCAGCTCAAGCATTGAGTTTGCCCTTTTTATTCGACAGCGCCGAAGCGGCCACCCATGTATCCGAGCAGTTGTACCGCAGACATTTCAGCGCCGATTTTGAAGGGCAAGGGGTGCTGATGGGGCGCATGGTGGCCACCAGCGAGTACAACCTGTTCAGTCGAACACCCATGGCTTCTTTGTCGGACCTGGCCGGTCAACGGGTGGCTTGCAGCGATGGTCTAGAGTCGCGAATTTTCGCGGCCCTGGGTGCGGTTCCTGTTGCGTGTAGCACGCCCGAGGCCAAGCGCCGTTTTGTCGAAGGCGATGTGGCTGCGGTGTCTATTTCTGACAGTGCCGCGTTGACCGTAGGCCTGTTTCATCGCGCTCGGTACAGAACGCAAGCCAATCTCGTTCGGGTGAATTTGGAATACGGTTTGTCAACAGCATTCTGGCAGCGCTTACCTGCCGAACACCGCGCGCTTTTCAATGCGTGGTTACGGGCACTGGCCCAAGCCGGCGCGCAACTGTTTTATGGCCTGACCGGTGCCCAGGCCCGCAAGGAGTTTGCCCAAGCTGGCATTGAGTTCATTGAGCTCGATCCAGCGGAAGAAAAGCGCTGGCGCCACAAAGTGGCTGCAGTTGAAATGGCTTTACGCGACGAATTGACCCAAGCTGGGCGTGACGCTCAGGCCTTGCTGTCCGATCTTTATCAAGCCGCTGAGGCCGTTCGAGGCCTCAACAGCGACGAGTTGATGTCCATGGCCTTGAACCAACCCTTCACCGACTTGTTGCCTTGTCTTGACTCATGAATGCTTTGCCCTGTGTCGGTATTGTGGGATTAGGTCTGATGGGACAGGCTTTTGCCCAACGCTTGCTCGCGGCTGGTTACCCGGTGCTGGGGCATGATGTGCGGCAGACCCCCAATTTGCCGGCGGGGCTGACTCGGATGGAGAGTTTGGCCGACATGGTCAATCAGGTCGAATTGGTCTTGTTGGCGGTGTTCGATACAGCTCAAGTGGCAACGGTGGTGTGTGGTCCTCAGGGCTTATTGGCCCTATCCAGTGCCCGACCCACCGTGTTGTGTTGCAGCACCTGCGACCCCGATGGTCTGGCAGCGGTTGCGCATCAAGCTCAGCAGCAGGGGATGCCTTTCATCGAACTGCCGTTTTCTGGCACCAGCTTTCAGGTGGCGCGTGGCGAAGGGGTGGGCTTGATGGGCGGAGATGGCGCTGTGATCGAGCGATGGGCGCCGGTCCTTGATGTGCTGTGCCCCCGCCGGGAGCATGTGGGGGGATTTGGCGACGCCAACCGGACCAAGCTGGCCGTGAACCTGGTGTTGGGATTACACCGAGCGGCTTTGGCTGAAGGCCTGATGTTCGGGCGCCGGATAGGTTTGGATCCGGCCAAGTTGTTGCACACCTTACAAAACTCGGCGGCGGCCTCTAGCGTGATGGGGGTCAAAGGGCGTTTGATGGTGGAACGGTGCTACGAGCCGCCGCAAAGCCGAGTCGATCAAAGTTTGAAAGATTTCAAATTGATTGCCGATTTGGGAGCACAGCGCGGGCAACCCCTGCCGCTGGCCGATGTTTACATCGATTTGCTGCAGGATTGCGCGCAGCGCGGCGAGTCGCATTTGGACAACGCGATCATCCAGGAAGCGATAGCTCGCTTAGGTACGCAGGAGACCCTATGTTGAAACCGATGGCACACCCGCTGACTTCGCAGCCTTTGAAAATTCGCCGAGCCGATGGTTTTGGCTTGCGACTGCCAATGAAAAAACCGGTGCTGATGGCCGGCGTTCGGCTGGAGTTCTCCGAGAATTGGTTGATCCGTCTGGAGGCCGACAATGGGTTGGTCGGTTGGGGTGAGGCCAGTTCGGCACCTAACCATGGCGGTTCGACCGTGGCCGACATGAAGCAAGGTTGGGCCCAGGTGCAATCCTCACTGGCAGGTGCCGACGCCATGCGTCTGGGTGGACTGACTCACCAGTTGAGCCCGAAGGTCAAAGTAGGCAAAAGCGTCATGGGCGCGCTGGACATGGCCCTCTATGACTTGGTGGGTCGCCACTTGGGCGTGCCAGCGCATGTGCTCTTGGGCGGCCAGCGACGAGACGCTGTCGCCCCCTTGTGGTTGTTGGGCACTGGCAAACGGGACACCGATTTGATTGAAGCGCAGCAGCGCTTCGCAGAGGGCTATCGCTTCTTCAAGCTCAAAGTGGGTGTGCGACCCCTGGCCGAGGAAATCGAGATGGCCTTGGCCTTGCGTTCCATCTTGGGAGCAGACTTGCGTTTGTGCGCCGATGCCAACATGGGCATGAACGCCGATCAGGCCATCGCCTACGCTCGCGGCGTGCAAGAGGCGCGTCTGGAATTTTTCGAACAACCGCTTCCTCGCGAAGACCTAGATGGATTGCAGCGACTGATCGCCACTGGTTTGATCGATGTGGGGCTGGACGAGTCAATCACCTCAGTGCAAGACTTGATCGCGCATGCGGCCTTGGGGGCGGCGGGCGGATCGCTAAAAACCTTGAAACTGGGCGGCATGAGTGGCGTGGTGGCAGCGGCCCAGGTCTGTGAGGCGCATGGACAGCGCATCAATCTGGCCGGCAAGATTGCTGAGACCTCAATTGCCTCGGCAGCGGTCATTCATCTGGCAGCGGTATTGCCCAATGTCGACTGGGGAGTGAGCCCCAGTCAAGCCTACTTGGTGGAAGACGTGACCGACCAACCGCTGAGCGAGCAGGACGGTAGGTACCCGGTATCTCAAGCGCCCGGTTTGGGCGTTCAGGTCAACGAGGCTGTCGTGAGCCGTTTTGCATTTTGCTGAGGACGGACATGATTCAAGCCGCCTTATTGGGTTTTGGATGGTGGGGGCAAAACATCGCCCGAGCTGTGCAGGGCAAAAGCGATCGTTTGCGCTTCAAGGTGGCTGTCACCAAAGACCCACTGTCGACTCAGCACATCGCCGACAGCCTGGGTTTGCCGCAGGTCACCGACGAAATGGCGGTGTTGGCTGACCCAGAGATTGAAGCTGTGGTTCTGGCTACGCCGCATTCCCTGCATGCCCCGCAGATCATCGACGCCGCGCAAGCCGGCAAGCATGTATTTTGCGAAAAGCCCCTGGCCCTCAATCATGTCGATGCGTTGCGGGCCATCGAGGCGTGCCGCACGCGGGGCTTGACTTTGGGTTTGGGGCAAAACAAGCGCTTTTGGCCGAGCATGGTCAAGTTGCGCGAGGTCGTCGCCAGTGGCGTACTGGGCGAGGTTTTGCACCTCGAAGGGCACTACAGCAATGACCACTCCAGCAAATTTTTCTCTGATTGGCGCTCCTCTCCTGCCGAATCGCCCGCTGGAGGGTTGACCGGAACAGGCATCCACATCGTCGATGCATTTGTCGGCCTGGCAGGTCCGGCGCGGCGGGTCAGGGCGCAGGTGCACATCACCCGCAACGGCCCCGACCCGCGCGATGCGACCTCGGTGATGATCGAGTTTGCCTCCGGCGTACAAGGCTACTTTGCCATGGTGCGTGCCACACCGCTTTATTGGCGGGTGCATGTGTTTGGCGATCGGGCGTCGGTCGAGGCGTTGGGCGAGAACGAAGTGGTCGTGCGTCATCTTGGAGGGCGCGTCGAGCGCTACACCTACCCGCCAGTGGATTCCTTGCGGGTCGAACTCGATGCCTTCGCTGACGCCATTCCGAAAGCGGGGCGCACGACCCAACCCTACCCCATCAGCTTGGCCGAGATGGGTCACGGCATCGCTTTGTTTGAATCCATCGTGACATCAATTGAAACGCTTCAAACTGTGGAGGTTCCCCAATGAAAACGCTTTGCTTACCAGGCCTGATACGCCGTTGGACCATGGGCGTGCTAGCCGGCTTCGTTTGGGCCGTCGCGCCGCTCTGGGCACAAGATGCATTTCCAAACGGTCCCATCACCTTATTGGTACCCAATCCGCCAGGGGGAGCCTCCGACATCAACGCACGCATTTTGGCCGAACCTTGGTCTGCGGTGCTCAAGCAACCCGTGGTCGTATTGCACAAACCTGGCATGGGAGGGGCAATTGGGGCAGCGCAAGTGGCCAAAGCCAAGCCCGATGGGCAAACGGTGTTGATGGCCCTTTCGTCGGTGGTGGTTGCCCCCGAGGCCGAAAAAGTCTCGGGCCGAAAGCCTTTGTATGAGATGGACCAACTCGAACCCATTGCTTTGCTCTCGGGCGATCCCATGGTGGTTTTGGTGCGGGCCGATTCGCCTTGGCGCACCCTAGCCGATATGGTTAAGGCGGCCAAAGACAAGCCCGGGTCCATCAATTACTCTTCGTCCGGTAACTTTGGCCCCATCCACCTGTCTGTGGAGATGTTGGCCCATCAGGCCGGTATCAAGCTCACCCAGGTGCCTTTTAACGGCGGTGGGCCATCGCTGCTGGCTTTATTGGGGGGGCAGGTTGAGATGACCACAGCCGCGCCTGCTGTCGCCCTGGCTCAGATCCAATCGGGCAAGGTGCGTCCCTTGGCCACTTCTGGCACCAAGCGTTTACAGATTTTGCCCGACGTGCCCACCTACCGCGAGGCGGGATACGACGCCGAATACCACATCTGGGCTGGGCTGTATGCACCCTCTGGCACGCCGCCAGCAGTGATTGCCGCTTTGCGCGACAGCGTGGGTAAAGCCGTGCGCAGTGGAACCATCGCCGCCGCGATGCAAAAGCAGTCGATCATCTTTGATTACCGCGATGCACCTGAATTTGCCCGCTATTCCGAGGAAGACCGGGTGCGCATGACGCGCGTGGTGCGCGCCATCGGCAAGATTGATTGATTGTCAGTTTTACAACGAAGGAGAAGCCTGTGAGTGAGAAGAAAAGGAAGTACAAGGACATTTTGTTCGAAGTCAAAGATCAGGTGGCTTGGATCACCATCAATCGCCCTCGCGTGATGAACGCGTTTCGCGAGCAAAGCCTCGATGAAATGATCGATGCGGTCAAGTCGACCCGCGAAGACCCCTCGATCGCCTGCATCGTGTTCCAGGGTGCGGGCAACCAGGCTTTTTCCGCCGGTGGTGATTTTTACGCCATGAAGCGGCTCAATTTCACCAACGCCTCGATGTGGAATGATCGCATGCTGGGGTTGGCCATGGCCATCCGAGGCGTGCCGATTCCGGCGATCGCCAAAGTCAACGGCTGGTGCATGGGCGGCGGTCATGAATTGGCGCTGTGGTGCGACTTGGTGATTGCCTCGGAAAAATCCATGTTGGGCCAAACAGGCGCCAAAGTGGGCGCTTGCCCGACGGTGGGTGCTACTCAATACCTCCCGCGCATCATTGGCGAGCGTTTAGCGCGCGAGATGATTTTCTTGGCGCGCCGTTTCACCGCCGCCGAAGCTGAAAAAATTGGTCTGATCAACAAATGCGTGCCCGAGGACAAACTCGACGAAGAAACCCTGGCCTGGTGCGAAACCATCAAGGGTCACAGCAGCCAGACCATCCGCATGACCAAGAAGAGCTTGAACCTGGAGTCGGATCAACTCTACGGTTCGTGGCAGCAAGGCATGGAGTTGTTGGCTCACGTCTGGGGCTCGGAGGAAAGCCTCGAGGGCATGAACGCCTTTTTGGAAGGCCGCAAACCCGACTTCCAGAAGTTTCGCATGCGCAATAAAAAGGCCTTGGAGGAGTACTTGGACGGTTTCCACCGTCACCTTAACGCACCGCCAGACATGCGCAATTTCCCGCAAGACTGATGACGGCTTCAGGCGTGCAACCCTCAGGAGCTCTGGCCGGGTTACGGGTGCTGGATTTGACCCGCGTGCTGGCTGGGCCTTGGTGTGGGATGTTGTTGGGCGATCTGGGCGCCGAGGTGATCAAGGTCGAGTCGGTTGGCTCGGGCGATGACACACGCGCCTGGGGGCCGCCCTTTGTTGGTGGCGAATCGGCCTATTTCCTGGGCTGCAATCGCAACAAGCGGGGGGTGTGCATTGACTTCTCCCAACCCGATGGCAAGGCCTTGCTGGGCCGCATGCTGTCCAGTGTGGATGTGGTGCTCGACAACTTCAAGACCGGGACGCTGGCCCGGTGGGGTTTTGACGATGCTTGGTTTGAGCAGCGTGCGCCCCAAACCGTTCGATGTTCGATCACCGGGTATGGCGAAGACGGCCCCGATGCCCAACTACCAGGTTACGACTTCATTTTGCAGGCCGAATCGGGCTTGATGAGCATTTGCGGAATGCCAGATGGGGGGGCCACCAAGTATGGGGTAGCCATTGTCGATCTGGCCACAGGCATGATGGCGGCCAACGCCGTTCAGGCGGCCCTGATCGCCCGATTCAGAACGGGTCGTGGCCAAAAGGTCGAGGTTTGTCTGTTTGACACCGCCATCGCTTTGCTGGCCAATGTGGGCAACAGCCATTTGGCGACCGGCAAAGAGGCCTCTCGCTACGGCAATGGGCACCCTACCATCGTGCCCTACACCACGTTTGACTGTGCCGATGGCCCGATCGCGATTGCCGTGGGAAACGACAATCAATTTGCCCGACTGGCTCAACTCCTGGGGCAGCCTGAGTGGGCGACAGATCCCAGGTTCGCGCGCAATGCCGATCGGGTGGTGAATCGTCAGGCGATTGAGGAGCGGGTCGCGGCTGCAACGGCCCATTGGAAGAGCGAAGCCTTGATCACAGCCATGCGAGCCGACGGGATTCCCTGCGGGCGGGTGAATTCGGTTGCCCAGGCACTGGCCAATCCGCATACGTTGGCGCGGCACATGGTGATCATGGCCCAAAGGGCCGATGGTCAGGTGGTCAAAAGCTTGGCCAGTCCGATGAAGATGAAGGATACCCCATTGCAAGTCCGGCTCACCCCGCCGCACCTGGGTGAACACACCCGCGAGGTTTTGATCGTTGAATTCGGATGCACCCAGGCGCAGGTCGATGAGTGGATGCGCAAGGGCGTGGTGGCCTAGGGAGACATCATGGTCAATGCTTTGAGTCATGTCAGCTTGGTGGTACCCAATCTCGAGAGCGCCAGCGAGCGAGTACGGCAACTGTTTGGCTTGAGCGTGGGGCCGGTGATGGTCAATGCGCAGCAGGGCGTGCGCATGGTCTATATCGAGCTGGGCAATGCACGCCTGGAGTTGATGGAGCCGCAGCCCAGCAACCCGGCCCTGATGCGTTTTTTGGAAAAGCACCCTCAGGGCGGCTTGCATCACGTTTCGTTCGAAGTCGATTCGGTGGCGCAGGTCTGCGCTGACTTGCAAGCCCAAGGGGTGTCAAGCATCAGCGCGCCGCAGGCGCTCAATGTGCACGGGCAACCGATCGCATTCATTCATCCGCGTGATTTTTTGGGCGCCTTGTTGGAGCTAGAAGAGCCACATGCAAAGCCAGTTGAATGACTGTCCCCGAACTGGGTGTGGACTCATTCTGGCTTGACACCCGATTCTTTTACCACGACCGACCATTTGGCGATTTCACTGCGGATGTACTGACCCAGTTGTTGTGGGGTGCTGGTGCGCAATTCAAAACCAGAGGCCAAGAGTCGCTCGCGCAACTCAGGGTCTTTGAGGGCATTGGCCAAATCGGCGTTTAGGCGATCGATCACGGCGGATGGGGTCCCAGCCGTGGCGACAACAGCGTAGACCAATTCCACTTCATAGCCGGGCAGGGTTTCAGCCACCGTGGGCACGTCGGGTGCCAGGTTGGTGCGCTGCGGGCTGGTAACGCCCAAGGCCGTCAGCCGTCCTGCTTTGACGTGGTTGAGCACCGACGGCGTACCCACCATGGCCAGTTGCACCTGACCTCCCAAGACGTCTTGTAACGCCGGTGCTGCGCCCTTGTAGGGCACGTGCACTATTTGTATGTCAGCCGCCTTTTTGAGTAACTCACCTCCCAGGTGCAAAGGGGTGCCTGAACCTGAGGAGGCGTAGTTGTATTTGCCGGGATTGGCCTTGGCCAGTTTGATGAGATCTGGCAAGGTTTTGGCAGGCACTGATGGGTGAGCCACCAAGGCCAAAGATGAGGCGGCCACCAAACTGACAGGGGCAAAGTCTTTGACAGTGTCGTAGCTGAGTTTGGGATACATGGTCTCGTTGATGGCTTGGGTGCCCACCATCATCAGCAACAGGGTATGACCGTCGGGTGCCGCTTTGGCGACCAGGTCGGCGGCCAAGTTGGTACCCGCACCGGGTTTGTTTTCGACGATCACGGGTTTACCCAGACTGGCCGTGAGTTTTTGACCCAGAGCGCGACCCAGCACGTCCGAGGGCCCCCCAGGCGGAAATGGGATGACCAAACGCACGGACCGTTCAGGGTATAGGGTTTGCCCCCAAGCGGGCAAGGCCATAGCACACCAGGTGAGCAGGACCAGCAGGCCCAGGGTGTGTTTGCTGCGGTGTTTGAGATTCATCGGTTTTTCTTTCTTGGCAGAGGGTGGTTGGTGAATGAAGACCAGTTGGTTCGGACACGTTGCATGTTCGTGAAGATATGGAAAACAAGCGTTGCTACCCTCGTGAATAAATAATAGACTAAATCGAGACGCCAGGCCAGTGGCTTGTTCTTCTGTTAGGGCCATCTCTTTCCATTCGATTTTTCTGGAGTTTGTCAGTGTTCAATCCATTCCAACAACCTGAATTGATCAAAGCCGAGGTTTTCATGTCCATGCCCGCCAAGTTTCGCAAGAAGCAGCGCTCGGCTTGGTCCGACCCTAATCGGCAAGGAGCCGAGGTCGAGTGTTTCTTGGAGGGCCCCTCGTTCGACCGCGAAGGCAATTTGTGGTTCACTGACATTCCCTTTGGGCGCATCTTTCGCATCACACCCAAGGGCGATTGGGAGTTGGTTACGCAATACGATGGCTGGCCCAATGGCTTGAAGTTTCACAAAGATGGGCGTGCCTTCATCACTTGCTATAAGCAAGGCCTGTTGGTGCTAGATCCCAAAACCGGCAAGATCGAAAACGCACTGGGCTCGATGTTCAGCGAGGGCTTCAAAGGCCTCAATGATTTGCACTTCGCCGCCAATGGCGATCTGTACTTCACCGACCAGGGGCAAACCGGCATTGCCGATCCAACAGGCCGGGTGTTTCGCTTGCGTGCCAATGGACAGTTGGATCGCTTGGCGTTGAATGTGCCCAGCCCAAACGGCATCACCCTGAACACGCAGGAGAAGCATTGCTTTGTCGCCGCCACCCGATCGCAACAGATTTGGCGACTGCCCTTGATGGCCGATGGCAACGTCTCCAAGACCGGGGTTGCGGTGCAATTGTCCGGCGGTGCAGCTGGTCCCGACGGCATCGAAATGGACTCCAAGAACGGTTTGTGGGTGTGCCATTTGGGTGTGGGCGTCTGGCGCTTCAACGACAACATGTTGCCCACCCATTTGGTCTACTCGGAAGACCCGCACCATCACCATTTGGCCAACATCGCCTTTGGCGGCCCAGACCTCAAGACCATGTATATCACCGAATCATTGTCCGGCGATATTTTGATGGCCAAGGTGCCGGTGGCTGGCAAGACCATGTACGGGCTGAGCTGATCACCGCCCCCATGAAGGCGCAGACACTGCACACGCAAGTTGAGCTGGCGCTTGGCCAGCGTGTTGCTGTTAACACCCAAGGGCTCTTTGTGAACAATTCTGGATCTATAGCC
>Ga0255087_1000043_pt1 | contig 51422 bp, 57 predicted proteins | sample Colum_Miss_RepA__FD_188561 | JGI IMG/M metagenome (GOLD analysis project Ga0255087, IMG submission 188561) | Freshwater microbial communities from Columbia River, Oregon, United States - Colum_Miss_RepA_8d | ecosystem: Environmental > Aquatic > Freshwater > River | place: USA: Oregon | collected...
AGTGTTGGGTGCTCAAGAATCACCCAAATACCTCAACTCCTCAGACTCCGTGGTTTTTCAAAAGAGCAAACTTGCATTTGGTTTATTTCAGGCCCAAAAACACATCCGAGAGAAAGATGAGATCATTTTAGTCGAGGGGTACTTCGATGTGTTGGCTCTTCATGCAGCAGGGTTTCAAAATGCCGTAGCCACTTGCGGTACCTCACTTACTCCTGATCATTTAAATTTATTTAAGCGCTTTGCAAGTAAGGTCATTGTTCTGTTTGACGGAGATTCGGCAGGGATTTCTGCTACTCAAAGAGCTATGGAAGTAGGACTTGATCAGGGTTGGGTACTTCACTCTGCAGAACTACCTTCAGGGTTAGATCCGGATGAGATTTTGTTTGATCCTCATACAGGTAAAGCTCAAGGCTCTGGCGTGGAGCAAATGAAAGGTATTCTTGCACAAGCCCAACCCATGATTGATCTGAAGCTCAATCAGAGTATTAAGCAGGGGAGGCAATCTCCAGAAGATCAAGCTCAGGCAATCAAGCAGATGGCTGGTTGGTTGAGTCGATTCAATGACTCAATCGGACGAGAAGTTCGAGTGCAGTATGTGACCCAGCAGCTGGGGATTTCTCAATCCTTGTTGCTTGAAGCGATGGGTCAGAAATCCGGAACTGCAGTCAAAGGGTCATCTCAGAAGATGAGTTCTCATGCTCGAGTGAGCGTGCAGGTGAGAGACCGTCATTCAGGATCAGGGGTGGAGTTTGGAAACGCATCCCCACAAAAACCCAAACCTTTGAATTTTCATACTCAGCACAAGCCGCAAGTGAATCCCCTCCAGGGAGATAGAATGAGAGCGGGGGTGCAATCTCCAGAGTCTCAAGTGCTGGGACCAGTGGATCGAATTCTTTTGCAGGGAGTAATCTTAGGCGGAGGGTTTTGGGATGATGTTCAGGCCGTAAAGGGGGATTTTCCGCCCGAAATAAACTTCAAAGATTTACTCGAGTATCTGCCCGCTCAAAAATGGGTAGATCAGTATATGAAAGAAGCAGCTTTCAGGGGACGAGTTCCTCAGAGTGAATGGCTGGAGCGTGGGACTCAAGACCTGGATCCGATGATTCGTGAGGTATTGACTGCAATTCTTGTGGGTCAATCCACACCTCTGGAGAGAGAAGACTTCCAAACTGCATTAAAAAAGCGGTTGGCTAGAAATTGGGCACGATTTTCGCAGAAGATAAAACATCAGATTTCTCAGGCTGAATTACGTAATGACGCTGAATTACATACAAAACTTATGAAAGAATACCTTGACGTTCAGCGCAAAATGAAGGATTTTAACAGCTTCTATGACGAAGCATAAGGACACCGCCTTGTCCTCTCAAAAAGCTGAGAGTGGAAGCAATTTAACAAAGAATAAAGAAATCAAAAAACTTCTCGATATGGGTGTCCAGCGCGGATACCTCAGTTATGAAGAAGTGAATGAGCTCATGCCTCCGGAAATCATTACTCCGGATGCCATTGATGAGGTCATGAATCTTCTCTCAGATAATGAGATTGAAGTACTTGATGCGGCCAAACGCGTAAAAGACGCTGATGAAGAAGAAGAGTCTGAAGAAGCGGTACTTGGGCCTGGACCTGCAATTGGAGCTGAAGAAGGCGAAGAGCCTGTTACTCCAGATCTTGCTCGTGGTGCGGATCCTGTTAAGCTTTACCTAAAAAAGATGGGTAGTGTTTCTCTATTAACTCGAGAAGGGGAAGTAGAGATTGCCAAGAGAATTGAAGAAGGAGAAGTGGACATCCTTCGAGCTCTTTTAGCTTCCAAACTAGGCACCTTAGCTATTGTAGACTTAGGCGAAAGACTTGAGACTGGCAAAACTAAGGTTAAGGATGTCATTCGTGGTGTCGATGAGGAAGTCTCCCTGGATGACGAGAAGCGTTACTTGGAAAAAGTTTTAGCTGCTATTTCTAAAGTTCAAGCATTAGTGAGTGTCCAGGAAAAGCTGGATGATAAATCGGCAGCGGCCTCTGCAGAGTCTAAAAAAGGTGGAGCTAAGGCTAAAGAGCAGTTGCTTCAAGAGATTAAGAAGCGCGAAAAGCACGTTGAAGTTGCTTTTCAGGATATCGCTTTCAATCGAAAGACGATTAATCAGTTATCTTCCAAGATCAAAAGTTTTTGGGTGAGAGGAAAAGAGCATCAAGATGACCGCAAGAAGGTCTATGATTTCTTAGGAATTAAGGATCCTAAGGAGATGGCTCGTTTGATGGATGAATACCATGGAGGAGTGGAGAAGCATCCCGCTTTATGTAAGGATTATGACGTTGCTCCTCCGAAGTTGACTCAGTTGGTACAGACTGAGGAAGAAATTGCTCGAAAGATCGGTAAGCTTGAGGAAGAAGCCAGCATTAATTTGCTCGAGCTGCGTCGAATTCATGACACTCTTACGATTGGTGAGAGAAAAGCAGATCAGGCTAAAAGTGAGCTGGTTGAAGCTAATCTTCGCTTGGTCGTTTCTATTGCCAAAAAATATACGAATCGTGGATTGCAGTTCTTGGATTTAATTCAAGAAGGAAACATTGGTTTAATGAAGGCGGTGGATAAGTTTGAATACCGCCGTGGTTATAAGTTCTCTACCTATGCCACGTGGTGGATTAGGCAGGCTATTACTCGTGCGATTGCAGATCAAGCTCGTACGATCCGAATTCCTGTGCATATGATTGAGACGATCAATAAATTGATTCGAACCTCCCGATTATTGGTTCAGCAATTAGGCCGTGAGCCTACGCCTGAAGAAATTGCAGTGAAGATGGAGCTTCCTGTGGATAAGGTGCGTAAGGTTCTTAAGATTGCTAAGGAACCTATTTCACTAGAGACCCCGATCGGAGAAGAAGAGGATTCGTATTTAGGTGATTTCATTGAGGATAAAAAGATCATCAATCCTGCTGATGCAGTGATGAATATTAACCTTTCCGAGCAAACTCGTAAGGTTTTGGCAACTCTAACCCCTCGTGAAGAAAAGGTATTGAGAATGCGATTTGGGATTGGGGAGAAGTCAGACCACACCTTAGAAGAGGTTGGTCAGGATTTCTTCGTTACCCGTGAGCGTATTCGTCAGATTGAGGCTAAAGCACTCCGAAAATTAAGACATCCTTCCCGTGCAAAGTTATTAAAAGCCTTTATTGACTCCTGATTCATCTGCTTTCAAAATATAAGTATGATGAAAAATAAACTATGGATGGTTTTGGTTGGAGCAGTTATCTTAACTCCTTTCTGGGTGGCCCCGCAAGGTCATGCTGCAGTGAGTGTAGATATCTATGGTGGTGGAGTAGGAACAAATCCTTCTGCTGATCCTGGGGCAAAGCGAATGGCTGCGGTGCCTGCAGGCGGGATTACCCTCAATATCCCTGTCTCTGTATTAGTAGATATTCAGTTAAGTTCATTATACCTCACGCGTAAAACAAGTATTTTAGGTTTTGAAGATACTCATCGTCTGGTGGGTGGAGAGTTGGGTTTTAAACTTAAACTTTTTAGTCATTTCTACATCGATGCAGGTGCCTATTACAATCATCGCCTCAATAATCCGATCGAGTTGGTGGGTCCTGATTGGGGTGGATATGCAGGCTTGGGTTTGACTATTCCAGTGAGTGATAGTGTTCGTATTTTGATTCATCCTCAGTATCACTTAGCTGCTCGTTCCCTGAGTTATCCAGCAGGAAAGTACCTTCCAGATGAGCTCTTGGGCTTCATTGGATTCAGTTTTGGTCGACAAGGGAAGTACTAAAAGTTGCTATTGATCTTGAATAAAATGCTGCGAATTTTTCTAAATTCAGTTAGACTGGCGCAGCTCTGATATCTGGAGGCCCATAGCTCAGCTGGTTAGAGCAGTCCGCTCATAACGGATTGGTCGGGGGTTCAAGTCCCTCTGGGCCTACCAGTTCAAACCTCTCGTTCTGACTCTGTTTTTTTCAGACTCATCCTCAAGCCTGAACTCTTCCGTGGCGAGAAGCCCGAACTCTGATTTTTCCTTGAGAGCCTTAGAAAATCCATCAAGAAAAATTTTAAGTTTCTTCATCGTGCCGAAAAAATTGAGTGTGGATCCAAATGGATTCGGAATTTTTAGGCCCGTGTAATAAGTCACGCTCTGTCCGTCTGCGGATGGGATGATGAACTGCCATCTCTGGGTATGAATCCCAAACCCCATATTCTGCTCCCAAGCAAGGGCATGAACGTCATCATCTACAACACTGATCATTTCAGAGGAGTAAGTTTTTCCGCAACATTCGTTTAGATCAACCCAAAACTCAATGGGTTCTCCTGGTTGAACGCTTGGCGTTTTTGCTACCACCTGGGTAGTCCAATCCGAGTAATGGTTTGGATTCCTGATCACCTTCCAAACACGTTCAGCTGTTGTGTTGATGACGATTCTTGCTTTGACAAACTCTGCACTCTGGGAATCATCTGTGATCCATTGCAGCTGGTACTTATCGGCAGCGTCATAAGCCAAGGAGAGTGAAGAGATGAGAAGAGAAAAGAAGCACATTAAAGAATAGATGGCTCTCATACTAGAGATGCTTAGCATTGCCTCTTGTTTTTAATCAAATTAATAATGGAATAAAGTTGTAGATTATCCTACTTTTGGATTTGTCCTAATTCTTAGGACTTGGCCCACGTTTAATTTATTTTTATTAAGGACGTTGATGCTCAGGATATCTTGAATACTAATGCCAAACTTTTTTGCAATCAGTGAGAGTTGATCACCCTTACGGACTCGGTATCTAATCAGAGTTTGAGCTTGATATTGATTAGAATGGATTCTGATGGAGGTGCCAGCTGTCAGTTGTGAGGATTTTAGGTGGTTTATTTTTTTGAGGTATCTCACGGATACTCTATATTTTTTTGCAATTTTTTTGAGTGTGTCATTAGGCTTCACGACATAATAATGTCGATTTCCGTCCTCTTCTGAAGAGACTAAAGCTTGAGATTTCTCATGAAAGTTTCGATGCTTGAGTTGATATTGAGAGAGTAGAGGGAGAAGGTTATTGGATTCAGAGAGTTTTTGCTCGGGAATCCAAATCTCATAAGTTTTATACTGAGGAGGAGTGATGTGCTTGCGGATATTCGGGTTGTATCTTTCAAGCTCGTTCAGAGGGATTTGAAAGACTGCTGCAATGTCCTTCAAATGAATAGGCGTTGGTACTTCAATGGTTTTTAGGTCAGGATACTTGACCTTAATTTGTGGGTCGCGAAATCCATAGGCGCTTGGATTCTCTCCAATCATCATTGCAGCAATAAACTTCGGGACATAATCGGCTGTTTCAGAGGGAAGAGCTCCTGCTTGAATGAGGTTCCAGAAATCCCTGCTCTTACCCCTGAGAACTGCTCCTAAGATGCGGTATTCTCCTGCATTATAAGCTGCAAGGGCAAGGTGCCAAGAACCAAAAACATTATAAAGATCCCTTAAATAGCGAGCTGCAGCCTCTGTTGCACGAATAGGGTCTCGCCTTTCATCCGTAAAGGAATTGACTTCAAGACCGTAGCGCTTTGCAGTGCCCGGGATAAATTGCCATACGCCTGCTGCTTTAGCAATTGAGGTTGCTTTTGTGCTGTAACCACTTTCAATCATAGCTAGGTAATAGAGTTGAGGAGGTAAGTTATTTTCTTGTAGAAGATTTTCAACAACGTCCTTGTATTCACTTCCTCGGTCTAAGAAGAGTTGAAAGCGAGCGTGATCCTTTTCTGAAAAATATTGAATCCATTTCTTAATGTAGGGATTTGACTCCAACGGAGTGATGTCGAAAAGCTGAGATGCAGCCTGATCATCCGTGGCAGAAGAGGAGTTAGGATCGTCTGAGTCGTTTTCAGAGTCGATCTCTTTGTCTAGAGATAAAGGAGACGGAGAGGGTTTGACTTGTGTCGCGCTGGGTTGTGAGGTTGAAATCAAATCCTTGATGAATTGATCTTTGTTCTCAGTGGGCGTAGATGTGGCGCAGCCCTGAAAGTTTCCTAATACGAGTAAAAACAAAATAACTGTGCGTTTTTGCATCCATTGAGTCCATGAGTTCATGAGTCAGTATCCCCACAAACTAGGATGATGTCAGGAACAAGAATGAAAAGCAAAATGAAAACAAAAGTGAAATCACCTAAGGATCTGCGTTAGGAAGCATCGGCTGCGAATTGCCTTGACTATCATCATCAGGATCAATAACCAGATGCCCATCATGAAGCGCAAAAAAATAAAAACCGTGAGAGAAATTTTGCAAGTTTTAGATCAACAAGCCCCCCTTGGTTGTGCCGAAGAGTGGGACAACGTAGGTCTACTCGTGGGGGATCTGAAGTGGGAGACTGAAGGAGCCATCGTGAGCGTAGATCTTACTCAGGAGGCTGTCGATCTTGCAGTGAAGAAGGGTTACCGATTGATTGTGAATCATCATCCATGTATTTTTCCTCGATCAGGCGGCTTATCTCAAATCGTGGCGGGGAGTCCGATCTTTTCTGCGCTCGAGAATGGAATTGCAGTAGCTGCCTATCACACTAATTTTGACCAATGTGCTCTTGAGGTGGTTGAGAAGGTTTCAGAAGGTCTAAAGGTTGATGTAAAAGGACGACTTATTGAAAAGCCCAATCGTGCTTTGAAGAAGCTTGTGGTTTATGTTCCCACACCTCAATTGGAATCACTCACTGAAGCTTTGTTTGAAGCAGGTGCTGGACATGTAGGGAATTATGATTCCTGCTCGTTCAGTTCGGATGGATTTGGAACTTTTCGTGGAGGAGAGTCCACTCAGCCTGCTATTGGGAAGCCAGGTGAGTTTGAGCGTGTTCAGGAGTCACGTTTGGAAGTAATTTTTCCAAAGGGACTTCAGTCTCAAGTCTTAAGGGCTTTGAAGGAGAATCACCCTTATGAGGAGGTTGCCTACGATTTATACTCACCCGAGCAAAAAGCATCGGGTTTGGGAGTGAGTCGAGGACTCGGGTATGGTTTCTGGGGAGAATTTAGACTTCCCAGGGCCTTTTCAGATCTCGCTAAAGATGTTAAAAACATTTTCGGTATCCAAGGGTTTTGGATCACAAATCCAGCTCCTTCTCAGGTTTCAAGAATAGGTTTTGTGGCCGGCAAAGGAGCATCCTTCCTCGATGCAGCAGCTGCAGCTCAATGTGATGTATTGATTACAGGAGAGGCAGGCTATCATTCTTCGTTAATGGCTTCCCGAAAGGGAGTTTCAGTCATGGAGTTAGGGCATCGAGAAAGCGAGAGGTTTTTCATCCAAGTGATGAGAGATTGGCTCTCTGCTGAAGGATTACAAGTGATTGAAGTCCATACTCCAACGCAGCAGATTTGGTCAGGAGGTATCACGTGAACCAAGCACTCTCGTTAGTTGAACAGCTTAAAAATCTCGCCCATCTTCAGGAAGTTGATCTTAAGATTGACTCAATCAAAAAGAATCAAGAATCTCTTCCTACAGGACTCAAGGCTGCGGATGAGTCTATGAAGAAAATTCAAACTCTTTTGAGCACTAAGAAAAATGCAGATGCGGAACTTGAGAAGTCGATGAAGCAAATCCAAGCTGCGTGGGATTTAAATCAGGATCGATTCACACGTTCTCAGTCTAAACTAGAAGCAGTGCAGACCTCCCAAGAGTTTCAAGCAGTGAATAAGGAAATTGATCAACTCAAAAAGTTAAATCTATCCTTGGATGAGCAAAGAAAAAAACTCAGCACGGAGAGAGAAGCAATGGTTCAGGAGCTAGCTCAACTTGAGGAGCAACTGAAGAAGTTGAATCAAGAAAGAGATGCTCAATCTCAAGCCTTAAATGGGCAAGACCGCCAGCTTCGTGGAGATTTGGATACCCTAATGAGTGAGCGAACTCAGTTTATCCAAGGAGTGGAAGGCCGATTGCTCTCTCAATATGATAGAATTCGAGGTGCCCGCGGGGGTATTGGGATTGTGGCGGCTTTCGGGGGGCGCTGCAAGGGTTGTAATATGATGGTTCCTCCTCAACTTTTTAACGAGCTACAAAGAGGCAGTGCACTTCATTGTTGCCCAAGTTGTAGTCGTATTCTTTATGTGGCAGGTGCTGAGCAGGCTGTTTCTGCTTCAGAACCCACTGCTCGACATGCCTAAGTAAATGTGTGTGCAGGGGAGTCCTGGTCAATTGGTGATCTTTTATCTCTTTAAGTGGAGTTTCTTAGTAGAGTTTATAAAAACCTCGTGATAAACTCCCGGTCAGCGCAAGATGGATGATCGCTGGCATAAGAAAGAGTAGTAATGCTCGATCTGGTGCGGGAGGAAAGTCCGGGCTCCAAAAAGCAAGGTACTGGTTAACGACCAGGCGCTTCATTTACAAGAGTGAAGTGACGGAAAGTGCAACAGAAAATAAACCGCCGTGAAAGTGCGAAAGTGCGGTCACGGTAAGGGCGAAACGGTGGGGTAAGAGCCCACCGCGTCTTCGGTGACGAAGATGGCACGGCAAACCCTACCTGGAGCAAGGCCAAATAGGGAGGTTTTAGGTCTGCTCGACCATTGCCTCCGGGTAAGGCCGCTTGAGGTTTATGGCGACATAAATCCCAGAGGAATGATCATCTCCACTTCTTGAAGAAGTGAAGACAGAACCCGGCTTATAGTCTTGCGCTTTTTTGTTAAAGAACCCAGAGTTGCAGTTAAAATTAACAACTAATCTAAAGAGGCTAATGCGCGAATAAATGAAAACTTGGAGCGTATCAGATTCATTGAAGCTGTATAATATTGAGAATTGGGGAGACCAGTACTTTAGTATTAATCCCTCCGGTAATATGACGGTTCATCCTAAGCGTGGAGAAGGTCCCGGGGTTGATCTTTCAAGTGTGGTTGAAGAGATCCGTACTCAAGGGTTAGGATTGCCGGTTCTGATTCGCTTTCAAGACATTATTCGACATCGTGTAGTGAGCCTGAATGAAGCCTTCCGAAAATCTATTGCAGAGTTTGGTTATAAGGGCCGCTATCAGGGCGTTTATCCAATCAAGGTCAATCAGATGCGCGAGGTCGTTGAAGAAATTGTCGACGCAGGTAGACCTTATGATTTTGGACTCGAGGCAGGTTCAAAGGCTGAATTAACTGCAGTGATTGCAATGAATCTTTCGTCTGATTCTTTGATTATTTGTAATGGCTACAAAGACTATGCTTTCATCAAGACCGCTCTCATGGGCAATAAGCTTGGGAAAAAAGTCATTATTGTTGTGGAAAAGCTCACGGAGCTTTATCAAGTGATCAGTGTAGCTAAAGAACTGGGTGTGACTCCATTGATTGGTATTCGCACAAAGCTCTACACAAAAGGGAGTGGTAAGTGGGAGTCCAGTGGAGGCGAAGCTGCTAAGTTTGGATTAACCACTCCAGAACTCTTGCATGCTGTTAATGTGCTTAAGCAAGAAGGTCTACAAGATAGCTTTAAGCTCTTGCATTTTCATATTGGATCGCAAGTTACAAATATTAAGACCATCAAGGATGCGGTGAAAGAAGGCACACGCATTTACTCGAAGCTTCAGAAGATGGGGCTTAATCTTGAGTACCTCGATGTGGGCGGAGGCTTGGGTGTTGATTATGATGGATCACGCACTAGTTTTGAGAGTTCCATTAACTACTCTTTAGCTGAGTATGTGAGTGCGGTGGTTTATTCGATTCAGGAAGTGTGTCAGGCTGAAGAAGTTCTTGAGCCGCATATTGTTTCTGAAAGTGGTAGAGCTTTAGTGGCTCACCATTCCGTTTTAATCGTGAATGTGTTTGGAAATATTGAGGTTGGAGCTACCCCGATTGCTCTTGAGGAAACTCCGGATGAAGAGGATGTAGTGAAGGAAATGAGATACCTTTCTCAGCATCTTTCTACTAAAAATCTTCTTGAGCATTTTCACGACGCGCTTCAAAGAAAAGAAGAAGCATTGAGTATGTTTAAGTTAGGCTTCCTCTCGCTTGAGGATAAGGCCAAGGTGGAGTACCTCTTTTGGCAGATCTGCAAGGTCATTCACAAGAATGCTGCAGGCTCTAAATATGTTCCAGATGAAGTTGAAGCGCTGAATAAGCATCTTGCCGATCAGTACCTTTGTAACTTCTCACTCTTTCAGTCCATGCCGGATCATTGGGCAATTCAGCACTTATTCCCGATTGTTCCGATTCATCGCCATGATGAGCAGCCGGTTAAAGACGCAACACTTGTGGATATCACCTGCGACTCTGATGGAAAGGTATGTAAGTTTATCGACCTCAGAGACATCAAGGATACTTTGCCGCTTCATCAGATTAAAGGCAATGAGCCCTATTACCTTGGGTTTTTCTTAATGGGCGCCTATCAGGATATCATGGGGGATTTGCATAACTTATTTGGCCGCGTGAATGAAGTGCATGTCTTCTTGGATGAGACCGAACCAGGGGGCTACTATATTGAGGAAGTGATCCGAGGCAACACGATTGCTGGTGTTCTTTCCTGGATTCAATACAGCGCTACTGACTTAGAGAAGAAGGTGAAAGAACAGATCGAGGCTAAGGTTCGTGAAGGATTAATCAAGCCTCGTGAGGGCGTTGAGCTTCAAAACTTTTATGAAGAAGTTCTTCATGGCTACACCTATATGGACCCAGAAAAACAATCTCGCTTTTTGAGCATGATTGCTGAGTCCTCTCATGCATCTCGTCAATCCCTAGAGATGCAGGGTGTAGGAGTTCGTAGCGAGGAATTGGGCTCATCTCTGTTGAACTAAGCTGAGAAACGAGATACAAACACTTTCCAAAGGGGTGTGTGTGTATGGAGATTCTCAATCAGGGTTTTGATCATGTTGAGTACATTCTCAATCAGATTGCTCCCATGCGTTCTGTATTTGAGAGAATGGGCTTTGAAAAGTTAGGGGAGAGAACCCTGACTCATGAAGGAACTCGAAGTGAGCTTTATGCTCAAGGCTTTATTCGTATTCTTCTGACAGAACCACTGCCGGGTGTACTAGAGTCTGATACTCATCGATCCCATGCGATTGATTTCTTAAAAGCACAAAATGAGGGGATTTGCGTCCTAGCTCTTGATGTAAAGAGTGCAGCTCAAGCTTTTGAGGAGACTACTGCGCGTGGTGCGAAGCCTGCTCTGAAACCTCAGGTTTATGAGTCAGAGCACGGGAGTGTGATTCGGGCTGAGGTGTGGACTCCTGGTCGCCTGAGGTATGCATTGATTGAGAGGCGCACCAAAAAGGGTTGGGAATATCCTGCCTTGTTTGATCAAGGGCTCACGGCAGCACGTCTAGAAAGTCCATCTCCTCTGGGGCTTAGAGTGATTGACCATCTCACTAATAACGTAGGCATGGGTGAGATGAAGACTTGGGTAAATTATTATAAAACCATTTTTGGTTTTCAGGTCACTCGACATTTTGATATTAATACGAACCGCACAGGTTTAATTTCTGATGTTGTAGAGTCGCCCTGCGGAAAAATTAAAGTCCCTATCAATGAAGCCACTGAGCCAGAGAGTCAGGTTCAGGAATTTGTAAATCGAATGAAAGGCTCTGGTGTTCAACATCTCGCTTTTATTACAACAGGTCTACCCAAAACACTTCATCAGCTTAGGGAACAAAAATTTAAGTTTCTCTCCGTACCTCATACCTATTATGAGGCTGTGCCTACGCGTGTGCCAGGTGTTACTGAAGATTTAAGAGAGCTTGAGGAACTAGGAATTCTGCTCGATGGCGACGATAGCGGCTACCTTCTTCAGATTTTTTCAGAAGAAATTTTAGGGCCATTCTTTTTTGAATACATCCAACGAAAAGGAAACAAGGGCTTTGGTGAGGGAAACTTTAAAGCTCTTTTTGAGGCTATTGAAAGAGACCAGATTAAGCGGGGAGTTTTAAAAGCCTAATTTCTCTGCGTGTTTAAGTTTCAGATCAAGTGATTGCAGGCGGTTCTCTGAGTCCCTCATCTGTCAATACTCTGAGAGATGGCCTTTTTATTTTTGGGCAATGATGAGAAAATGATGGGGAAGTACTTTGACGAGTTTCTTCTTAAATACGGCTTGAATTTCATTTGCATAAGCCTCGGTTTTTAAGTGGGTCTGCGCAGTGCTTGCTTTGCCTGATCCATTTCCTTCATAGATCTTGAAATAGGCCACGCCGCCTAATTTCAACGCACTCCAGGCTTGTGTGATGTGAACTCTGCGTTCCTCTGGGTTGTGAATCACGTTCAATACACTATTGGAAGTGACCGTATCGAAGGATCCAGCTTGATTGAGGATGTTTTGATTATGGGCTTTGGATCTTCCAAATGGATCAAAAACAAAGTTATCAATTCCAAATAGCTTGAGATACGCACTGATATGATTAAACTTCCCTCCTCCTAGATCTAAGTTTTTAGGACCTAGATGCACTGATTTAAGTGAGAGGAGGTCGTCGATTGCTCCAAATCCCTCTGAGATATCAATCTTGCCTTGAATCCACCCGTACGTCGGTACCATGCTTGCTTTGTCGTAGCTCTCTAAAAGAGGATTCGGAGCTTTTAATTCATTAAGTTCCTTTAAGTTCTTATTGAACTGAGCACAAAATGAAAGGCACGCCTGCTTTGAAAGGAGGTATTTGGGCTTTTTGCTTGTGGCTCCATCAAATCGAATTTGACAACCTAAGTACTGTGAATGCGCTCGTAGCCGCTGCTTTTCAAGGGGAGTAGAGCTGCACTGAGCTAGGGATTGTGTTGCAAGGATTGAGATGAAAGATAATCCATATAAGACGTAGGTCAAAGTTCTTTTGTACATCAGTCTCACTCCAAAAGATCTACGATCATGATTAAAAGTTTTTAATAATTAACACTTATTTAAAAATAATGAAAGTTAATCTAAATTGGAATTTTTGAAGGGATATCAGATATAATTTTAGGTTTTTATCTTGGGATTTTATGGTCATCCACGGACAGTAGAGGCTAGGTGAATTGCTTCTCTTTTTGTGAAATGCTTGTTTTGTAGTTTGGTTTAAATGTTTTGAATGTGGGAAGCTGGAGTTTGAAACTGTAATGCATGAGAAGGTGAAGGGGGATTGGTCATCTTCTCATGCATTCCTGAGGTTTTGACTATTGATTTAGTTTAAAAAAGAAGTGATTTGGATAGGGTTTTCTTCATGGAGCTCGGCATAGAAGTTGATGTATCGCTTCATGACGCGAGTAGGGTATTCACGAGGCATGACTTGTTTTGCAAGTGCACGAGCTACGTTTTTTGATCCCATATTGTAAGCGGCTAGATAGAGCTGACTGTGAAAATCAAATTTCTCTCTGAGGTATGCTAGATACGCAGAACCTAAGATGATGTTAGTCACCGGGTTTTTCAAAGACTGCGGACCTTTCCAGGGGAGGTTAAACTTCTGAGCAATCCATTGGCCGGTGTCAGGAAGAATCTGCATCAATCCAATTTCACCAAAACTTCCAATCGTTTCAGGATTAAAGCTACTTTCGTTTTCAATCACCGCCATAAGGAACACAGGGTCAAATCCATACTTTTCACTCTCTTGCAGGATGGTCTGGGAGATTAAGCGAGCTTGCTTTTTCCATCTCGGTCTTAATCTCATCTCTGTTCGTTTTAATACGAACTCAGTAACATCAGAGACTTGGGCTGAGCGGCTAACGATGCTTTTTCTATAATGCTTACCCAGGAGTTCTCTTGCATGAAGGTTTCTATAGGAGCAGCTGCCTGCTGCTTCAGTGATGCCGTAAATCTGAGCAGGAGCTCGAAGTTTTTTCGTAGCTGAGGAGGTCTTGGTGAGGGGCTTAGCGATGGCAGAAGTTGAAGAGATCATGGAGAATCCAACTAAAGCTAAATAACTGAAATACTTAAAACTGACTTTGTTTAAATTTTGAGTATTCATGACTACTAAGTAGAGCAAAAGCCGGGCCGCAGAGCCTTGTGCTAAGTCATGATAAATTCACTGAAAATCAATTCAATGAATGCGCTCGAGTGAAGGTTGTTTTGACAAAATCGCAAAATTGTCTAAGAGTTCGACTCTCTGAGGTGAGTCCTTCAACGATAAAACTAGAGGGATGAGGGTGTGATTCAGAAGAGCGTGTATAAGAATAAACTGAAGTCAGTTGGGCTCACTTTGGCCTGAGAAAAGATTTATCTTAAGTCACTTCTTTACTTGATCATCAATCTCATTGATTAAGTCAATAAGATTTGCTCTTCCCAAATTCTCCACACTTCAAGAGGATCCTTAGCCCAGTGCTGAGGTTCGTGTATCTCAAGTGCACTTTTGTGAGCAAGACTATCCCAAAGTGCTGCGATAGAGTGAGATCCTGCGGAATGACAGGCTTGAATATCTACGGTAGAGTCCCCCACGTAAAAAACCTCCTCTGGGCTTAATCTCATCTTCTCTAAAGCGAGATGAATCCCTTCTGGGGAGGGCTTGGGTTTTTTAACGTGATCATGTGCAATTATGGAGATGAATGAGTCAAAGATCCCATGATGGCGTAAAATCACTTCAGTCGTATGCCAGCTTCTTCCTGTGACAATCGAGGTAGGGATTTGATGCCTCTGAATTTTTTCTAAGAGAAAATCTACTCCTGTATGAAGTGGGATCTGAGAAATGTGCTCTTGGGTGTATTGCTTAAAAAGATCATAAGCTTGATTGGAGTTTTTAGGTCCGACGAGCTTTTCAAAAATCTTATCCTCCCCTAAACCAAAATGAGCCATGATCTCTGTGTATGTGAGTCTCGTTCGTCCTAGCGCCTCGATGGCGTAATTAAAGCCATCTAAAGTCACAGGCAGTGAGTCAACAAGAGTTCCATCTAGATCAAAAACAATACCTTTGAGCATGGAGGATTCTTATCACTATTTAGGAGTGAGAAGAAGAGGGTTGTTCTTTGTGTGTGAGTTTCATGACTTCCAAGGGAGTAGGGTTGCGCTGAAGTTTAAGGCGGACGTGCAGTGTGTTTTTTGATTTGAGATAGGGCTTTTTCAAATGAGGAGTTATTTCTTTTATCCTTGTATGCACTGCGCTTAAGCGAAATTACAAATGGAGCAAGTCTGTGATGCAGGTATGACTCGTGTTGCGCATGATTTTGCTCACAATCAGGTCCAAGCTGGGTGGGGTGCCGTACTTCTTTCTGAGGGGGTAACTTGGCAGGCCTCTGGCCAATGGAGCGAGCATCCGAACTTTTAAATTGAGATGGGGGAGAGCTATTCACGCTTACCCATGTCCACCCATTAAAAAGGGTTGAGCTAGAAACTTCATGTCTCTTTCTCTTGTGCTCTTTTCAAAGAAGATTCGCGCTTCTTCCCAAAGTTGATCAGGCTCAGGAATGCTGAAGACTTTACTTCTGAATTCATGACATCCCGGAAATCCTGCAGAATACCAAGCTAAGAACTTGCGAGCGTGAATCATGGCCATTCGTGGATTGTAAATCTCATGAAGCATCTTCTGTTGCTCATCCATTAACTCAATGTATCTTTCAGCGGTCGGAAATGAAAATGACTCACCTCTCCAAACAGCGTAAGACTGTTCAAAGATGAAGGGATTTCTCAATGCTCCTCTTCCAATTAAAACCGCATCCACACCATAGGTTTTGTATCGATCTACAGCAAGATCTGCTGTCGTTAAATCTCCATTACCAATGATTGGGATTGAGCTTTTTGATTTGATCTCTCCTATGAAATCCCAATCTGCAAGGCCACTGTATCCCTGTGCTCGAGTTCGTCCATGAATAGCAACCCAGGTTACGCCTGCGTCTGTTGCAGCTTGAACAACATCCCATGCATTGCGGGTTTGTGAATCCCATCCTGTTCGAATCTTGATGGTCACTGGAATCTTTACGCTTTTGACCATCGCACTTAAGGTCTTACCCAATGAAATTGGATCCCTGCACATGGCAGAGCCTGCCCCTTTTTTGACCACCTTAGGAACGGGACATCCCAGATTCAAGTCAACAAAGTCAGCGCCAAGCTTCTCAATGTATTGAGCCGCCTTGCATAAGAGGTCTGTGTCTTCTCCAAAAATCTGTAGTCCCACCACGCGTTCCTCTTCATGAAAACGAAGAAGATCCAGCGTGCGAGCCCCCGCATACTCAATGCCATTAGCCGAAACGAGCTCAGAGATGACCATTGAGCTTTTTCGCCTCCGCATGAGTCGTCTAAAAGGAGAATTTGTGATTCCAGCCATGGGAGCTAAAATAAAAGGGTGCTCAAGCTGGAAAGGTCCCAGCTGAATGGGTAAAGAAGTTACATTCATTTTATTGAATCTTTACCCTATTATTTGGATTTTAGCGACTCAATTTCGTCAATCTCCTTGGGAGCAGCCTGAGTTAAGTTCTCATGGCCGTGAGCAGTGACTAAGATATCATCCTCAATTCTAATTCCAATGTTCTGATATTCTTCAGGAATTTCTCGATCTGAGGGCTGAACGTAAAAGCCAGGCTCAATTGTAAAGACCATGCCCTCTTCTAAAGGTCTTGGTTCCCCATCTTTTAAGTATAACCCTACGTCATGTACATCCATACCCAACCAATGACTGGTGCTGTGAGGGTAGAATCTTCGGTACCCACCTGACTTGAGAATGTCCTGAACTGAGCCCTTCATGAGTCCTAGAGATAGAAGTCCCTCAACGAGTTGGGTGCAGATGAATTTGTGGATTTCTGGGATTGTTACTCCAGGACGAGTCATGGCAATAGCATCTTTTTGAATTTGAAGGATTCGCTGATAGATACGTTTTTGAGCTGCAGTAAATTTTTTTCCTACCGGAAAAGTGCGAGTAATGTCAGCGGTGTAGTATCCGTACTCTCCTCCAGCATCAATGAGTAAAAGCTCATGGTCTTTTAATACCTCATTATTCGATCGGTAGTGCAAACAGGCCGCGTTCTTTCCTCCTGCCACAATACTCCCGTAACCTAAGCGCTGACACCCTTCTCGTCTAAAGATGTAATCGACTAAAGCCTCAACTTCTCGTTCGTTCATGCCAGGTCGAGTCTCCTGGATTGCTGTACGATGCGCGAAGGCTGAGATTCGACATGCCTCCCGCAAGAGCGCCACTTCTTCATGAGATTTATATAGGCGCATTTCTCCGATTGCTCCTTGCGGGTCCTCTATGGGTAAGAGTCCCCTGCCTGAGCGGCCTTGGTTTTTTCTGCAAGTTTCAAGAAGACTCAAAACCTTGCGGTCTATTTCCTCGTGATGTCCGAGTCTGTAATGAACCTGATCTATTCCTCGGAGAAGCTCTGGAAGTTTTTGCTCAAGCTCTTCAATCGGGTAGGCTTCATCTACTCCAAAAACTCGAAGCGCCCCGTCCAGGCCATACCTCTCACCTTCCCACATTTCTTTTTCTGGATCGCGGGGCATCACAAATAAAACACTACGGCAGGTCCCAGGTGATGAGAGCTCAGGTAATACGACCAAAAATGCCCCAGGCTCCTCATAGCCCGTCAAGTAATAGAAGTGACTTTCCTGACGGTAAGGGTAATGAACATCATGGTTTCTAATGATCTCTGGAAAACCAGGAAGCAAAAAAGCAGATCCTGGATGATTCCTAATCAGAGTTTCTCGTCTTGCCTTGTAGTATCCTGGAACGTTTGAGAGCAACATGCTGGGCAGATTATGATCATTGGGAAATAATCTCAATCTATTATTTTTACCCGAAGGCAGCTCAATTGTTCTTTTTTTTATTCCTAAGCTTTTTCCTTTTTAGACTTCTAGGAGCCCTTTTTTGAGCTTAAAGTAATTCTTGCAGATTTTCCCAGGGTGATGAGCGTTAAGTAATAACTCGTCTCATCTTCCTCTAAATCTTTGAGGAGATCAAAGTAAGCTGCATGCAGAAACTTGGCCTCTTCTCCTCGGTGCAGGAGACAAGTCAAGCGAGCCGGTAAGTATTTTAGAGTGTCAGGGCGTAGCTTTTCTTGAGTCTCATCATTGAGAAAGAGAATGATTCCACCGTCTGACTCCTTCTGAAAACTGTGAATGAAGTAAGGCGTGTCTTCAACGATGATTCGCTTAGCCTCGTAGCCGACTTGAATGAAATAGCCATCTGAATCTTTTCTCAGGTTTTTTGCAAAAAGGACTCGTGTTGGATGGTGGGTCACCTCTATGCCATCCGCAAGCCACACTCCATGTCGAGTGAGTATGATTTTTTCCCCAGGTACAAAAAAAGGAGCGTTTCTCTGTTGAGTCATAAGTTCATTCTATCTGCGTTTTGTAAATTTGAGTCAAGTGGATGAGAGAATCTAGTAATGAGGAGCTTAGGTATAAAAAGACAGTGATCTGCTCCTTCTTGATTCTGCTTCTAGCACTTTGGCTTTAGTCTTGTTTTTGGGATGAGCCTGATGCTTTTTGCAAGGGCCTAAGAATTCGCGCCCGAATAGCAACTTGAGCTGCCATCAGTCCTGCTGCTAATCCCTCTTCGTAGTTAAAAAAAGGGTCGGTCATGAGTAGAGGAAAGTCATGGGGGTTGAGAATATCATCTCCAGTTAAATGAGGAAGTCTAGATCGAGCTACCTGTAATACTTTAGCCTGTTGCTGCTCTACGAGCTCATTCATCAGGGTCTCAATCTCTAACTCAAACGTCTCTAACGGGGTCTGCACTTTTTCCATGATGATGATGAAATAACCGGTAATTCTTGCATCCGTCAAGCAAACCGCGATAAGAATAAGAAATGGTCAAAATAGGTGTTTTTGATTCAGGCATTGGTGGAATTACAGTACTAGCTGAGCTGGTTCGCCAATTCGGCTCAGCCGAATATGTGTATCTAGGGGATACCGCTCACGTTCCCTATGGCCCCAAAAGTCCTGAACAGATTCAGAAGCTCTCCACAGATTGTGCACAAGTCTTAAAAAAACAAGGGATTCAAGCCCTTGTTGTAGCCTGTAATACAGCCTCAAGTTGGGCCCTAGATGCGATCAAAAGCGTGATGGATCCAATCCCTGTATTTGGAGTGGTGAGTCCTGGAGTTGAGGCTGCTCTAGATGCGCTCTCTCAGTTTAAAAATCAGGAAGATAAAGGACTGAGAAGCGAGGGTGAGGTTCAGCCGCATCCGATTCTCGTTCTTGCCACTCGAGCCACAGTGAGAAGTCAAGCCTACGGGAGTGTTCTGCGCAAAATCCTTAATCCTTTTCATGATCCCCTAGTCTCCCAGCAGTTTCCTATTCATGAGCAACCCTGCCCACTCTTAGCTCCGATGATTGAAGAGGGATGGATTGATCATCCTATTTTGCATGCCACCCTTCAGGAGTACGTGAAGGAGTATGTGAATCAGTACCCACAAGGAGTGGCTCTCTTGGGTTGTACTCACTATCCCTGGATTCATGCTGCTTTTGAAAAGGCTTTACCTGGATGGAAGGTCGTGAATTCAGCCCAAGCTGTTGCGCATAGTCTGATGGCGAATCCCCTTTTTCAAGGATTAAAGCCACACTCTCAGTCTCCAAAAGTTGAGTGGATTTTTACCGATCATCAGCTCGTTCCGGCCTTTGTTCGAGAGTGGATGAAAACTACACTTCACACTCAGATTTCTGAATATTCTTGATGTAAGATCAATAGAAAAGGAAATATAACCATGTCTAATCAGAAAATGGGGAAGTCACCCCAAGAGTCCTCAGTGGTGATGACGGAAATCGTATTACCCTCAGATACAAATGCATTGGGAACTATTTTCGGTGGTAAGATCATGAGCTGGATCGATATTGCAGGAGCTATTGCTGCAGGTCGTCACGCCAGAAGAGTGGTAGTTACAGCTTCAATTGACGCGCTGCATTTTTTAGCTCCTGTCAAGGTCGGGCATATCGTACACATTCGAGCGATGGTCAATTATGTATCCCGAACTTCAATGGAAGTTGGGATTCGTGTCGACTCAGAAAATCCAATTACTGGAGAAATGACTCACACTGCAACGGCCTATGCAACATTCGTAGGATTAGATGATCATGGCAGGCCCGCAATTGTGCCGCCATTATTGCCCGAAAGTCCTGAAGAAAAAAGACGCTATGAAGATGCAAAGTTGCGTAGAAACTCCAGAGTCCAGCTAGCAGAACAGCTAAAAAAAGCAGAGCATCATCCAGGGGTTGACCAAAAGCACTAACGCTGCATAATGATCAGGTGCGTGTGCCCATCTTCTTTGGTTTGATTGCGTGTAACCTGATTTGGTCTGCTCATCCCTTGATGTCAAAATGGATGCTGGAGGATTTTTCTCCTGCTCAAGTCGTTTGGCTTAGGTACTCATGTGCATGTTTTGCTTTTTTTGTTCTCAGTTTATTGAAAGCAGGAAAGAGTAAAGTTCTTTTTCTTCCTAGTAGTAAAAAAGATCTGTTTTTCATGATTCTGATGGGCGCACTGACTTATTGTTACTCTCCGCTGCTTCAGGTGATTGGACTGAAGGAGTCCCGCGTGAGTGAGAATTCGCTCATTATTGCGATTGAACCTATTTTGACGGTATTTCTGGCTTTCGCCTTGTTTCAAGAGAGATTGAAAAAGTCTGAGATTCTAGGGCTCCTTCTCTCTGTCGTAGGCTTTGCTCTGTTGTCAGGGTTAAAGGATGAGCTCCAGTCTCAGCGTGTGTCAGCTCATTTCATAGGAAATATCCTCATTTTTTGCTCATTGCTCGGAGAGGCTTCGTTTTCAGTTCTAGGGAGTCAGCTGGCGCGTCGGTACTCTCCTCAGGCTATATTTGGAACTACTCTTTTTTTAGGACTTGTCTTTCTCACAGTTTCTCTAGCGTTGATCGAAAAAGAGGTCTATCGCTTCGAGTATTGGATTAGTTTTTTGAATCGCTTTTCAAGTCGGTCTTTTTTGGCGCTTCTCTGGCTTGGGCCTCTTGGCACGACAGGAGGGTATCTCTATGCGTTGAGGGCGCTTTCTCAGGTTTCGGTTGTGAGTGTGACACTTTTGCTTTTTGTCCAGCCTCTGGTAGGGGTGCTCCTAGGACACCTCTTTTATCGAGAAAGTCTGAGTGAGGTTCAAGTCCTCGGAAGTTTTCTCATGATGCTTTCGCTCACATTGAGTATCGGAGTTGGGTTTAAGAATTCGGCAGTACAGAGAGAATAGGCTTGATGAAGAGATTTAGAGGTTCTTATACTTGACGCTCGGGGGGGGAATGGAAAGTTCAATCGGTAAAACTGAATTAAGTGGTCAAGAATTAGTAGAGAAAGTGATCGAGCTGACAGAGATCCCCGATCCAAGGATGGAGCAAGAAGTTCATGCTATTCTTGAGTATTCTGGACAGGAAGAGCAGAGTCTTACTCTTGAGCAGTTAAGAAAGGCGATGCTGGAGTATTTAGAGGAGCTCAACCTCCATTTCTTGCAAGAGTTTGGGGAGGATCAAGCGAGTGAAGAGGCTCAGGCAGCTGAAACGAGAGTTTTTAAAGAAAAGTGAGTGAGAAATATTTTTTTGGTTGGCCCAGAGCAACATTTGTTTCATGTATGTATACTAATAAATACAGGCCAGCAAAATCGGGAGGCTTCTCACTATGTTAATTCGTACAAGTCACAAAAGAGTTCCAGAAAGTTTAATCTGCCCAGAAGTGGTCGGTTTTAATCTTGATAGCGCACCGGTTGGCTATATTCCCAATCCTATCGTTGTGGAGCAAACCCCGCGCGGTGAACGCCAGTATGATATTTATTCTCGTTTGCTCTTAGATCGAGTGATTTTTTTAGGGACCGAAGTGAATGATGTGGTCGCTAATCTTCTTGTTGCTCAGATGCTTTTTCTCGAGTCCTCTGACCCAGATAAAGACATTCATATGTATATCAATTCCCCTGGCGGTTCAGTTTATGCTGGGCTTGGGATTTATGATGTCATGCAATTCATCAAATCTGATGTTTCTACCTACTGCATTGGAATGGCAGCGAGTATGGGTGCCCTTCTCCTGGCTTCTGGTGCAAAGGGGAAGAGACATAGCTTGCCACACAGCCGTATTATGATTCATCAGCCTTTAGGTGGTGCAAAGGGTCAAGCCTCTGATATAGAAATTCAGGCAAGAGAGATCTTGTACTTGAAGGAGAGGTTAAACGGTATTTTAGCTCACCACTCGGGTAAGGGCATAGATCAGGTGAGAAAGGATACGGATCGAGACAATTACTTATCTGCTCAAGAAGCAGTTGAGTATGGGTTGATCGATAAAGTCGTTGAGAAACGGTAGTTCAGTTGAATCTCCGTAAATGAGTGAAGGAAAACCTATGGACGGAAAAAAATACGGCGACGGTTTTGGAAATTTATGTTGTTCCTTTTGTGGGAAAAACCAAAGGGAAGTGAAGAAGCTGATTGCAGGACCTACGGTTTACATCTGTGATGAGTGTATTGAGCTTTGCAATGATATTATTGCGGAAGAAGGACAAAAAGAGGGTCCTACTCGCTCAAGTCAGTCGATTCCTAAGCCTGCAGAGATTAAAACCATTCTGGATCAATACGTGATTGGACAAGAGAGAGCTAAGCGGGTTTTATCCGTGGCTGTCTACAATCATTATAAGAGGATTCAGCATCAGGGTGAGAAAAAAGGGAAAGATAACAAAGATGGAGTTGAGCTCCAAAAGAGTAATATTTTGCTGATTGGTCCAACAGGTTCAGGCAAGACTCTCCTTGCTCAAACCTTAGCAAAGCTTTTGAATGTTCCATTTGCGATGGCTGATGCGACCACTCTGACTGAGGCTGGCTATGTTGGTGAAGATGTTGAAAACATCATCCTCAATCTGCTTCAGAATTGCGACAACAACGTTGAAAGGGCTCAAAAAGGGATTGTCTACATTGACGAGGTGGATAAGATCTCTCGTAAGAGTGAGAATCCATCCATTACCCGAGATGTGAGTGGAGAAGGTGTTCAGCAAGCTTTACTCAAGATTATTGAAGGAACCATTGCAAACGTTCCGCCCAAGGGTGGCCGCAAGCATCCACAGCAAGAGTTTGTGCAGGTAGATACCTCAAATATCCTCTTCATCTGTGGGGGGGCGTTTGTGGGTGTGGACAAAATAGTCGCTATGAGAAAGGGGAAGAGAAGTCTTGGATTGCAAGCTAATATCTCTTCCAAAACCGAGGAAAGCATCTCGAAGTTGATTTCTCAGACTGAGCCTGAAGATCTCATTAAGTTTGGTTTGATCCCAGAGTTTATTGGGCGTCTTCCCGTGATTGCAACTCTAGATGAGCTAGATGAAAAGGCATTGGTTGAGATCCTGACTAAACCTAAGAATGCCTTAACTAAGCAGTATGCTAAGCTCTTTGAATACGATGATGTTGCACTGGAGTTTGAAGAGGGTGCATTGGAAGCGATTGCTCAAGAGGCGATTAAGCGCAATACGGGGGCACGTGGACTCCGTGCAATTCTTGAACAGTCGATGTTAGAAGTCATGTATGAGTTGCCTGCAAAGAGTGCTGTAAAAAAATGTATCGTTACGAAAAATACAGTACTTAAGGGCGAACGGCCTATGATGCTTTTAGATGATGGAACCGATGTCTCCAAGCAGGTAGATGGCGCTTCAGCATCTAAAGCAGAGAGTGCTTGAATGAAAGAATGAAAATCGGCTTAGATTGATCTGATAGTCGATGAGTTGAAGAGAGTGCATGCCTTTGCCATTTGGCAAACAAGCGTGCACTCTTTTTTTTGCGGTGTGCTGTCTCTGAGTTTGCAACCTCTAGCTGCATATGATGTAGTTAGAGAAGGAGAGGATCTCTTTATGAGTCATTCAAAGCAAGATCGAGACAAGAAGTCAGTAAAGATTAAAGTCCCGCTACTTCCTTTACGCGACGTGATTATCTTTCCACATATGGTGGTACCTCTTTTTGTGGGGAGGGAAAAGTCGATTAACGCACTTGAAGAGTGTGTGAATAAGAAGTTGGATCTTTTTCTGGTGGCGCAACGTCAGGCAACGACGGTGAGTCCGGGAGAGAAAGATATTTTTGAAGTAGGTACGCTGGGTACTATTCTACAGATCCTCAGGTTACCTGATAATACGGTGAAGGTTCTTATTGAGGGCAAAAAGCGGGCTCGTATCTTGAGTTATTCTGAGAATGACCGAATGATTGAGGCCGAGGTTGAGGAATTGCCGGAAGTGATTGAGAGTAATGTAGAGTTAGAAGCTCTCGTTCGCTCATTAAAAGCAACTTTTGAGAACTATGTTAAGCTGAACAAGAGAATTCCTCCTGAGATGCTCATGAGTGTAAATACGATTGAGGAATCGTCTCGTCTTGCTGATCTCATTGTTGCTCATTTGAATTTAAAGCTTGAAGATAAACAAGAAATTCTTGAAATTCAGGATCCCGCCAAGAGACTTGAAAAGCTACTCCAGCTCATGCAAGGAGAGATTGAAATCCTTCAGGTAGAGAGAAGAATTCGCTCTCGTGTAAAGAAGCAAATGGAGCGCTCTCAAAAAGAATATTACTTGAATGAGCAGATGCAGGCTATTCAAAAGGAGTTGGGAGAGAAGGACGAGTTTAAGGCTGAAATCCAAGCTATTGAAAAGCAGATTCGCTCAAAACCTATGAGCAAAGAGGCTAAAGATAAAGCGACTCGAGAGTTGAAAAAGCTAAAGATGATGTCACCTATGTCGGCTGAAGCTACGGTGGTGAGGAATTATATCGATTGGCTGATTACTTTGCCTTGGGCTGATTATTCTCAAGATCGCAATGATATTCAACTAGCTGCAGATGTTCTAGATGAAGATCATTATGGTTTAGAAGAGGTTAAAGAGAGAATTTTAGAGTATCTTGCCGTTCGTGTGTTGACTGAAAATACGAAGGGTCAAATTCTCTGTTTTGCAGGACCTCCAGGAGTGGGAAAAACGTCTCTGGCTAAATCCATTGCAAAGGCTTTGAATAAGAAGTTTGTAAGGTGCTCATTGGGTGGTGTTCGGGATGAAGCTGAGATTCGTGGGCATAGAAGAACTTATGTAGGGGCTCTTCCAGGGAAAGTGATTCAATCCTTGAAAAAAGCAGGCTCTTCAAATCCAGTTTTTCTATTCGATGAAGTAGATAAAATGAGTATGGATTTTAGAGGGGATCCTTCCTCAGCTCTGCTTGAGGTTCTTGATCCCGAACAAAACCATGCCTTTGGAGATCATTATTTAGAAGTAGATTACGATCTTTCTAAAGTGATGTTTGTTTTAACCGCAAATTCACTTCACTCGATTCCTCGACCTCTATTGGATCGTATGGAGGTAATCACGATCTCAGGTTACACCGAGGTAGAGAAGTTCAATATTGTGCGCAAGTACTTGGTGAGTAAGCAAATGGAAGCGCATGGATTGAAACAGGGCGATATTGAGATTTTGGATGACGCAGTTTACAGTCTGATTCGTAACTATACGCGTGAGGCAGGAGTCAGAAACTTAGAGCGTATGGTTGCAACAATATGTCGCAAGGTTGCCAAGAAGATTGTTGAGCAGAGGCATCTTATTCCAGTTGTAGGAGCAGCTGAGCCGGGAGTCCAAAAAAGCGAGTCGGCATCGGGTAAGTCACGTATGAAAGGCTCTTCTAAAACTGCCGCAGCTCAGATTGCAGAGAAGGTCTATCCACCTATTCAAGTGACTGAGGTAGACCTTGAGGAAATGCTAGGGCCACCTAAGTACATCGTGAGTAAGGCTGAGGATCAGAGTGAGGTTGGTCTTACAAATGGTCTCGCTTATACAGAAGTTGGAGGGGATCTTCTTCAGATTGAAGTGAGTGTAGTGCCAGGTAAGGGGCAGGTGAAGATTACAGGTAAGCTGGGTGAAGTCATGCAGGAGTCAGCGGCGACTGCGATGAGTTATGTTCGGTCTCGAGCCACACTCCTGGGTCTAGACAAAGACTTTTATCAAAATGTTGATATTCACTTGCATGTTCCTGAAGGGGCTGTTCCTAAGGATGGACCTTCGGCAGGGATTACTATGGCAACAGCTATCACGAGTGCCTTGATTAAGGTTGCTGTGAAAAGAGAAGTTGCTATGACCGGAGAGATTACGCTGAGGGGTAGGGTACTACCCATTGGCGGCTTGAAAGAGAAGTTGCTCGCTGCAAAAATAGGTAACATTAAAACGGTGTTAATCCCTAAGGGTAATATTGCAGATCTCAAGAAGGTGCCGAAGGAGATTACTTCAGGTATGGAGATCATTCCTGTAGAGCATGCGGATGAGGTTTTAAGGCTTGCATTGAAGTTGGATCATCCTCAGGCTTTCCTGATGTCTGCAGATGTGGAGGAGTTACCTAGGGCTGCCATTGCAACTGGAGAAAGAGGAGTTCAGGATCAGGAAAAACAAGGTCCACAGGGGATTAAGCATTAAACTTTAATCATAGATCCTCGGATTCATTAAGAGCACGAGAGGAGAATGGCTTTGCGGCTACTCCTCTCGTTTTTTTTTTTTTTTTTTTGAGAGAGATCGCAAAAGAGCTCCAGGAAGGAGTCTGTTGCCCGATCATTTGGCGGATTGAATAAAAATAGTTGGGTCAGAAAGTGACTTTTAAAAAAAGATCAAAGAATTATCCTTGACCATAAAGACTTAGTCGTCTATTTTCGACATCCTTCACGCTCAGTAGAATTGTATCTTTCAATGTCAGAAAGCGCTTTTGTGCAGTGTGAAGAAAAGTTTAAGAGCCGTGGTAAAATTCTCCGGTTTAAGTGCATTCCGCGCTTGCATGGAAGTGTTAGCCACAGTACAAAGACTTCCGTTAGGGCTAAGACCATAGTCCTTGAGCTGCAAGGCTCTAGAGACTCAATCCAGGAATTGGTATTGAGCTTGGTCACCTAAATATCTAGATTTTAGAAAACAGTACGGAATTGATAGGAAAGGAAAAGTAGTTCATGCCCACGATTAATCAGCTCATTCGAAAGGGCCGCTCAAATAAGCTTTGGAAGACTAAGTCACCAGCACTTCAAAGCTGTCCACAACGCAGAGGCGTTTGTACTCGTGTTTATACCACGACACCTAAGAAACCAAACTCAGCTTTGCGTAAAGTATGCCGTGTTCGATTGACCAATGGCTATGAAGTTACTTCCTACATTCCAGGAATTGGACATAACCTTCAAGAACACTCCATTGTGTTGATTCGCGGAGGCCGTGTGAAGGACCTTCCAGGTGTTCGTTACCACACTGTTCGCGGAACATTGGACGCTCAAGGTGTGGCTAACCGTAAGCAGAGTCGCTCTAAGTACGGCGCTAAAAAAGCTACCGCAGCTGCAGCGAAGTAATTAGGTCGTAGATTTAAAGATCGAATTTAAGAATTAAGTAAAAGGATATTTTCATGGGTCGTAAAAAGCATGTAAGAAAGCGTGAGATTCTACCTGATCCAAAATTTAACGACGTAGTTGTTGCTAAATTTATCAGTAGCTTGCTCAAGCAGGGCAAAAAGTCCGTAGCTGAGGGCATTTTCTACGGCTGTATTGATGTCATTCAGACCAGAACAGGCGAAGATGGCTTGAAATTGTTCAAGAAGGCTTTAGAAAATGTGAAGCCTTTATTGGAAGTGAAGTCTCGCCGTGTAGGTGGAGCTAACTATCAGGTGCCTATTGAAGTGAAGCCAGCTCGTCGTCAATCTTTAGCATCTCGTTGGTTGATTGAGTCTGCTCGTGGTCGTCCTGAGCACTCCATGGCAGAGCGTCTTGCGGCTGAAATGATCGAAGCTTCTAATGGTCGCGGTGGCGCTATGAAGAAGCGTGAAGATGTTCATAAGATGGCTGAAGCCAATAAAGCATTTGCGCACTATAGATGGTGATCGATCTAAAAAAAACTAGAAATATCGGCATCATGGCTCACATTGATGCTGGTAAGACCACTACCACCGAACGAATCCTCTATTATACTGGTAAGACCCATAAATTGGGCGAAGTGCATGAGGGTACGACTGTAATGGATTGGATGCCTCAAGAGCAAGAACGAGGCATCACTATTACTTCGGCTGCGACAACTTGTTTTTGGAAAGATCATCGAATCAATATCATTGATACTCCAGGGCACGTAGATTTTACTATTGAGGTAGAGAGATCATTGCGTGTTTTAGATGGAGCTGTCGCAGTGTTCTGTGCGGTAGGTGGTGTAGAGCCTCAGTCTGAGACCGTTTGGCATCAAGCGGATAAGTACCGAGTTCCTCGTATTGCGTTCATCAACAAGATGGATCGTGTGGGTGCTGATTTCTACGACGTTTTTCATCAGATGAGTGAGCGTTTAGGGGCTCGACCTGTGGCAATTCAGATTCCTTGGGGTGCAGAAGACACGTTCAGGGGAGTGGTTGATCTAGTTGAGATGAAGGCTCTCGTTTGGCAGAGCGAAGATCTCGGTGCCAGCTACGAACAGAGAGATATTCCTGAAGAGTTAAGCGATTTAGTTCAAGAATACCGTGAAAAGTTGCTTGAGGCAGCCGCTGAGAGTGATGAGATTTTAACGGAAAAATACTTGAATGGGCAAGAAATTGATCCTACTGAGATTCGTGCAGCTTTGAGAAAAGGCTGTTTAGAGATGAAGCTAGTTCCTGTGACTTGTGGTGCGAGCTTTAAGAATAAGGGTGTCCAGCCTATGTTGGATGCGATTCTTGCTTTTCTACCATCTCCTTTGGATAAGCCACCTGTAGAGGGTAAAGATCTCAAGGATGATTCTAAGAGCCTCAAAAGAGCATGTGATTTTGAGGAGCCCTTTTCTGCTCTCGCTTTCAAGATTATGAATGACCCATTTGTGGGACAACTCACTTACTTTAGAGTGTATTCGGGTCAGGTTGAAGCTGGGGCAATGGTCTATAATTCAGCTAAGGGCAAGCGAGAGCGCTTGGGTCGACTTTTACAGATGCACGCCAATAAGCGCGAGGATGTTTCGGTAGTGCAGGCTGGCGATATTGCAGCTACTGTCGGTTTAAGATTTACAACCACGGGCGATACCTTGTGTAATGAGGGGCATCCGATCTTACTCGAGAAGATTGAGTTTCCAGAACCTGTGATTTCAATTGCCATTGAGCCCAAGACTAAAGCTGATGAAGAGAAACTTACTGCTGCCTTGCAGAAGTTGGCGATGGAAGATCCATCCTTTAAGGTCACTACTCAGGAAGATACTGGGCAGACTTTAATTAGTGGTATGGGCGAGCTTCATCTTGAGATTATCGTTGATCGGATGAGGCGAGAGTTCAAGGTAGAGGGTAACGTGGGTCAGCCTCAGGTTTCTTATAAGGAAACTATTGGGCATTCTTCTCGTGGTGAAGGAAAGTTCATCCGCCAGTCAGGTGGAAGAGGTCAGTACGGTCATTGTGTGATTGAGCTTGCGCCATTGCCTAAGGGCACGGGTTTTGAGTTTGTAAACTCCATTCGTGCAGGTGCAATTCCTAAGGAGTTTATTCCTGCGATTGAAAAAGGGATTCAAGAGGCAATGTTAGGCGGGATCATTACAGGCTATCCTGCTGTTGATTTGAAGGCAACTCTCTTAGATGGGTCTTTTCATGACACAGATTCTACGGAAATTGCGTTCAAAATCGCTGCATCTATGGCATTCAAGGATGCTGCTTTGCGGGCATCTCCTCAGATTATTGAGCCCATCATGTCGTGTGAAGTGGTTTGTCCTGAAGATTACATGGGCGGTGTGATTGGCGATTTAAATAGTCGCCGAGGTAAAATCTTAAACATGACTACCCGGCACATGATGCAAGTGATTAAGGCTGAGGTGCCGTTGGCGACAATGTTTGGTTATTCGACAGCTCTTCGATCAGCTTCTCAGGGGCGTGCAACTTACTCTATGGAGTTTTCAAACTATGAGCCTGTGCCTCCTCAAATTGCAGAGGAGATTAAGGTTCGTGCAGGGGTTATTGTTCGGTAAGCTCAAGCGTATCTTCTCTGGTTTAGTTTTAAGTTCACCAGTCTTTTTGGAGAGAGAGCTGTGAGTGGTGATCCTCAGTTTTTGTGGGCTCGCTGAAGTAATCAAAGAAAATCAAATTAAAGAGTGAATGAGTGGGTCCAATCCACCTATGGGTAAGTGAAAATGTATGCGAATGAGGAATAGACGTGCTGATTTCTCGAGTTTTTCTCTTGTCTAAGCTCATTACATTTTGTATAAAAAGCAGCTTCTGACGCGTTTAGGATAGATTGCTTGCTGAGAAGGCACATCTGATCGGCGAGGTAACTCCCTAGACTTAACTTTTGAAAGATGTGGAGTGTAAAAAAATGGAACACAAAATTAGAATTAAACTAAAAGCATTTGATCATCGTGTTCTTGATCAGTCTGTATGGGAAATCGTAAATACTGCAAAGCGAACTGGAGCTACTGTTCGTGGTCCAATTCCATTGCCTACCGTGATTAATAAGTATTGCGTTTTGCGTTCTCCTCATGTAGACAAGAAGTCCCGTGAACAGTTCGAAGTGAGAACTCATAAACGGCTTTTAGATATTTTAGAGCCTACGCAACAAACAGTGGATTCTTTGATGAAGCTTGATTTGTCTGCTGGGGTGGATGTTGAGATTAAGTCTTAATCATCTAGAAGTCTAAGGTCAGTACTAAGATGTGCTGATGCGCAAGAAGCGCAATTTTTGGAGAAATTCGAAACTCCTTTTTGCATTATTGTAAAATAATCCCAAAAAGAAAGTCGAGTGGCTCAACGAACTATGCATGAAAGCATCCGGCGGCCTGATTATAGGCGGCTTCCCGGTGATGCTGTGATGTAGTCCTCGTAGAAAATAATACTAAAGACGAAGTAACGTCTTGGAGAAAAGTATGGAACAACAGCCTGAGGCACAAAAGACCGGCACTGCTGGTACAGGTGCATCATCAGATTTAGCTTCACGTGAGCGTGTAGCTTTAGCTCAAGGTCTCGGCGGGATCTTAGGGGTTAAGGCAGGTATGACTCAAGTTTATAGCGAAAATGGCGATTCTATTGCTGTCACAGTTATTGATTTGAAGCCAACTATCATTACTCAAGTGAAAACCAAGGAAAACAACGGTTATCAGGGAATTCAAGTTGGATTTCTTGAGAAGAAGGCAAAGTCTTCTAATCGTGCTGAAAAAGGCCATGCAAAGGCATGTGGCACAACCGGTTTTTATCACTATCAAGAGTTTAGACTTTCTGGTTCTGCATCCTTAGATGGATTGGCAGTTGGAAAGGTATTGTCTCCTGAGTTTGTGAAGGCAGGGGATTGTGTGGATTTGACCGCGGTCAGTAAAGGTAAGGGCTTCCAAGGTGGTATGAAGCGTTACCATATGGCTGGGGGTTACAAGACTCACGGTGCGTCTTTGTCTCACAGACAGTTAGGTTCTATTGGTAACCGTGCTGATCCAGCAAAGTGTTTCAAGAATAAGAAGATGGCTGGACAGATGGGCAATGAGCGAGTCACTGTTCAAAACGTAAAAGTCATTCGAGTCGATATGGAAAATCAGTTGCTCTTGGTTCACGGCAGTGTTCCAGGTCCGAAGAGCGGGATTGTCACGATTCGTAGAACTGTGAAGAACGCAGGGTAATTTATGCCAACTTTAGATTTATTAAATCAAGAAAAGAAAAAAGTCGGAACCATTGACCTCCGCGATGATGTTTTCGCTGTGGATGTGAATGTTCCATTGGTTCATCAGGTATTGAAGGCCCAGCTTGCTGGTCGTCGTCAGGGTACCGCAAAGACTAAGACCAAGTCTGAAGTGCGCGGCGGTGGTCGTAAGCCATTCCGCCAAAAGGGAACAGGAAATGCCCGTCAGGGTTCTTCTCGTTCTCCATTGCAGCCAGGCGGTGGTCAGAGTTTTGGTCCAGTACCTCGCTCTTATGCTCAATCCACTCCTAAGGAGATGGTGAGAGGAGCTCTCAGGTCTGCTCTTTCTGATCGCGTAAAGGCTCAGCGTCTCTTCGTGGTCGATGAGTTTAAGCTTGATTCAGCTAAGACTAAGATTCTCGATCAATTGATCAAGGGCAAGTTCCAGATTGATCAGGTGCTGATTGTTGATGATGCTAACTCCAACCTAGAGCTTTCTGGAAGAAATATTCCAAAAGTGAAGGTTCTACGAACAGAAGGCTTGAACGTGTACGACATCGTTCGAAACGACTGGGTAGTTTTAACAAAACGTGCGGTTCAGGCGGTTGAGAGCCGTCTTGCTCCGGCAGCGAAGTAGAGGTGATGGATGCGTACGCTAACTGAAGTGATTCGTAGGCCAATCATTAGTGAGAAGAGCACCGCGCTTGCAGAAGTTGCTGGCCGCTATGCGTTTGAGGTAGCAGTTCAGGCAAATAAGCAAGAAATTAAGGATGCTGTTCAAAGATTGTTTAATGTCAAGGTTTGTGATGTGCGAACCATGATTATGCACGGCAAAGTGAAGCGCGTTGGAAAATTTGAGACAAAGCGATCAAATTGGAAGAAGGCGCTGGTGACTTTAGCTGAAGGACAGAAGATTGATTTCTTCGAAACAAAGTGAGTTGAGCAATGGCCATTAAAACCTTTAAACCAATTACTCCATCACTCCGTTACAAGACGGTAGCTGATTTTAGTGTTTTGACTCCTAAGAAAGAACAGCCACGTAAACCACGTAAGCTTGTAACTTCTTTGACCAAGACAGGTGGCAGAAACCAATTCGGTAAAATGACTGTACGTCACATCGGCGGTGGTCATAAGAGAAAATACCGAATGATTGATTTCAAGAGAGATAAGAGAGAAATCCCTTCAGTGGTGGCTTCTCTTGAATACGATCCAAATCGTACTGCTTACATCGCTCTTTTGAACTATGCAGATGGTGAAAAAAGATACATCCTTGCACCGCTGAATCTCAATGTAGGAGATAAAGTACTTGCAAGTGACCAGGCAGACATTAAGCCAGGAAACAACTTGTCCCTTTCTTCAATTCCTGTGGGTACTTTGATCCACAATATTGAAATCGAGCCAGGTCGCGGCGGGAAGCTTGCACGTTCTGCAGGTGGTTTCGCACAGTTGATGGCTAAAGAAGGTGAGTATTGCCAGGTGAAGATGCCTAGCGGAGAGATTCGTTTAGTGCATTCTCGTTGTCGCGCCTCTGTTGGGCAGTTGTCCAATACTGAGCACGAAAACATGACAATCGGTAAGGCAGGACGTAACCGTTGGTTAGGTGTACGCCCAACAAACCGAGGGGTTTCTATGAACCCAATTGACCATCCACACGGCGGTGGTGAAGGTAAGTCATCTGGTGGTGGGCATCCACGTACTCCGTGGGGCGTGCCTACTAAGGGATATAAAACTCGTAACAATAAGCGCACTGACGCTTTTATCGTGAAACATCGTCGGTAAGGAGAGTGAATCGTGGCCCGTTCAATTAAAAAAGGCCCTTTTTGTGATGAGCACCTTCTTAAGAAGGTTCAGACTGCACGACAGACTCAGGACAGAAAAGTGATCAAAACTTGGTCACGTCGTTCGACAGTTCTTCCTGATTTCGTTGGCATGACCTTCGCGGTTCACAATGGGAAGAAGTTTGTGCCCGTTTATGTGACTGAAAATATGGTCGGTCATAAATTGGGTGAGTTTGCAGGTACCCGTACATTCCATGGACATACTCCAGCGGATAAGAAAGCTGCTGATGGTGGCGGTGCTGGTGCAAAAGCTGGTGGAGCCGGTGCGGCTTCCGCCAAGGCATGATTGAGGAGTGACTAATGGAAGTAACCGCAAAAGTCAGTTTTGTCCGTATTACCCCTCGTAAGATGGGATTACTTGCGGATGAAATTCGTGGCAAAGGAATTAATGACGCGTTAACTTATCTGCAATTCTCTCCAAGAAAGCGCACTGCACATGTGTTGTATACGCTTTTGAAGAGTGCGACTGCGAATGCAGGTCAAAAGGGAACGATCGACGTAGATACTTTAATCGTGAAGACCGTTTTGGTTGGACAGGGTCCAACACTGAAGCGTTTCAGACCACGAGCAAAGGGATCTGCTTTCAGAATTAACAAGAAAACCAGTCACGTCAGCGTGACTCTCGCAGAGCGGTAATGAGGAGAACATGGGTCAAAAAGTTAATCCAATTGGATTTCGCCTAGGTATTACCCGTACATGGGATAGTCGGTGGTTTGCAAAAAAAGACTACAGCCGTCTGCTTCATGAAGATATTAAATTGCGTGAACACTTGAAGGGTAAGCTTCATGGTGCTGGCATCGCTCGCATTGAAATTGAGCGCGCTGCTAACAAGGTGAAGATTAATGTTCACACTGCTCGCCCTGGTATCGTAATTGGTAAAAAGGGTGCAGGAGTTGAGTCACTCAAGGGTGAAGTTCAGAAGCTTTCTAAGAATGAAATCTTTTTGAATATCATTGAAGTGAAGAAGCCAGAGGCCAATGCAACTTTGATTGCTGAGAATGTGGCTTCTCAATTAGAGAAGCGCGTTGCTTTCAGAAGAGCAATGAAGAAGTGCATGACTGCTGCGTTCAAGCAAGGAATCAAAGGTATCAAGATTCGTGTTTCTGGACGTTTGGGTGGTGCTGAAATTGCTCGTACCGAATGGTACAGCGAAGACAGCGTGCCTTTGCATACTCTCAGAGCAAACATTGATTACGGCACCGCTGAAGCACGCACTACTTATGGTGTAATTGGCGTGAAGGCATGGGTCTATTACGGTGAAGCTCAGACTCTAAAGAAGCAAGCTGCGGTTGAAGCTAAAGCTGCACAGGGAGCGTGAGGTTGAAGTATGTTAGCACCTAAAAGAGTAAAATGGCGTAAGCACCAAAAAGGAAAGATGCGCGGAAAAGCAGATCGCGGCGGCACCTTGTTTTTTGGTGAGTTCGGATTACAGGCAACTGAGTGTGGTCGCATCACCTCCAGACAAATTGAAGCTTCTCGCGTAGCGATGACTCGTTACGTGAAGAGAGGTGGAAAGATTTGGATCAGAATTTTCCCAGATAAGGCTTTGACTAAGAAGCCTGCTGAAACCCGAATGGGTTCCGGTAAAGGGAACGTCGAAGAATGGTGTGCGGTGATCAAGCCAGGTCGAGTGATTTTCGAAATGGAAGGAATTCCGCAGAGTGAGGCTTTTGAAGCATTACGCCTCGCTAATAATAAGTTACCTATTCACTGCAAGCCGATTAGCAAAGAAACTGAAGCGAAGGCGAAGGCTCAAGCTACAGCAACTAAAAAGGCTAGAGCAGAGAAGAAAGCCGCAGCTTCTGTAGCTGCTCAGGCGAAGGCGTAAGGGATAAAGGAGAGAACGTGAGTACCAAGCGTTTTACAGAGCTGAAGAACTTGTCTAAACAAGAACTCGTATCTAAAGTTCGCGAGACAGAACTGCAGCTTTTTCAAGCTCGCATGAAGCAAGCCACTGGACAGTTGCAGGACACTGCCTTGTTGTGGCGCCTACGCAAGGACCTAGCGCGCATGAAGATGCTCGAGGGCCAAGCGCAAGCTCAGGCTGAGAAGAGATAGGCAAGAAAGGCCCGAGGGAAAGTGATATGGCGACTGAACTAAAAAGTAATAATCAAGCAGCTGCAGGCACCACTGACACCCGCAATGCTCTCCAAAAGAGACGTGCGGTTGTGGGTACTGTAGTGAGCGATAAGATGCAGAAGACAATTGTTGTGAAGGTGGATCGACGTGTTCGACATACTTTGTATAAGAAGTATGTAGAGAAGTCCCGTCGATATAAGGCTCACGACGAGAATAACGAAGCAAAGGTGGGTGATTTGGTCACTTTGATTGAATCCAGACCATTGAGTCGTGAAAAGCGTTGGGTGCTACAATCCATCGTTCGTAGAGCTGGTCAGGCTCCAACCGTGAACGTCTAAGAGAGGGGCAAGAAGGTATTATATGATTCAAATGCGTACTCGTTTAGATGTTGCTGATAACTCCGGTGCAAAATCCGTGATGTGCATTAAGGTGTTGGGTGGTACTCGTAGAAAGTATGCAACACTTGGAGATATCATTGTGGTGACCGTTAAGGATGCCGCTCCAAATGCGAAGGTGAAAAAGGGAGAAATCCTGAAGGCTGTGATCGTGCGTACCAAGAAGGAAGTAAATCGACAGGATGGAACTTACATTCGTTTCGATAATAACTCCGCCGTCTTGATTAACGCGCAGAATGAGCCAATTGGAACCCGTATCTTTGGACCAGTAGCTCGTGAGCTCCGTGCTAGGGCGTTTACGAAGATTATTTCCTTAGCACCAGAGGTATTGTGAGGTTTTGTTTATGATGAATGTAGAAAGAAAAAAGTTCTCCCTACGTAAGAACGACACCGTTCAGGTGATTGCAGGTCGGGAGAAGGGCAAGACCGGTAAAGTTCTAAAGGTAGATTCTAAGTCCGGCAGAGTGACGGTGGAGAAGGTGAATCTGGTAAAGAAACACACCCGCCCAACGATGCAGAGTGCAGGTGGTATTCTTGAGAGAGAACTTCCATTGCATTACTCAAACGTTCTTCTGATGTGCCCAAAGTGCAATAAGGGAGTTCGTCACGGTCATAAGATGATGGAACAAGCTGGAAAAAGCGGCTCTAAGAAGGTCAGAGTCTGCAAGCGCTGTGAACAGAATCTAGACATAGCGTGAATCAGACCAGGAGGTATACGTGGTAGCAGCTAACGATAATAATGAAAATAAAAGTGGCGTGAGTGCCGGCGGCGAAGATGATGCTAGTAAAGCTAAGGCTAAGGCTGAAGCTAAGAAAGCAGCCGCAGATGCAGCTCGTGCTAAGGCGAAAAAGGCTAAGGAAGAAGCAGCAGCTTCAGCAGTAAGAATTGCTGCTCCTGGTGAGACTAAGACCTCTCCAAGCAAAACACCTCGCTTAAAAGATCAATACAGCAAGAAGGTTGTTCCTGCTTTGATGAAAGAGTTTCAATTTGGAAATTCAATGGAAGTTCCTCGATTGAAGAAGATCGTCATCAACTGCGCTGTTAAAGAAGCTGTGGGCAATCCTAAGGTTCTTGATGGAACATTTGAAGAAATTATGGCGATCTCAGGTCAAAAGCCTGTACTCACCCGCGCTCGTAAGGCGATCGCAGCATTCAAGGTTCGAAGCGGTAACGCTGTAGGTGTGATGGTCACTCTACGTCGCGCTCGTATGTATGAATTCTTGGATCGTCTAATGAATGTTGCTTTGCCTCGCGTAAGAGATTTCAAGGGCGTGAGCAATAAGGGTTTTGATGGCCGAGGGAATTACTCTTTAGGTATCAGGGAACAGATTATTTTTCCTGAAATTAACTATGACAAGGTAGATAAGATTCGCGGGATGACTGTGACTATTACTACCTCTGCTAAGACTAACGAGCAAGCACGCGCTTTGTTGGCTGAGCTTGGAATGCCCTTCCGTAAATAATAAAGGAGAGCGATCTTGTCTAAAAAGTGTAAATTAGAAAAAATTGGTAAGAAGCCGAAATTTAGTACTCGCACACGAAATCGATGCCCCCTCTGCGGCCGTCCACGCGCCTTCATGAGGAAATTTAATATGTGCCGTCTCTGCTTTAGAGGATTGGCACTTAAGGGTCATTTACCAGGTGTGACGAAATCTAGCTGGTAAGCGGCGAGAGGATTGAATATTTATGAGCATGACTGATCCAATTGCAGATTTGTTAACAAGAATTCGAAATGCGACGAAAGAAAAGCATGAGAAACTAGAAGTTCCTGCTTCTCGTTTGAAGGCTAACGTTGTTCGAGTTCTTAAAGAAGAAGGCTACATTAAGAACTTCCGTTTGATGCGTGAAGAAGGCCGACCTGTACTGAAGGTTTACTTGAAGTACACCGAGGGTGGCGATAGTGTCATTCAGGGCATTCGCCGTGTCAGCCGACCTGGATTGCGCCGTTATACGGGCTATGAGAATATGCCTCGTCCACTCGGTGGAGCAGGGATTGCCATTGTTTCTACTTCTAAGGGTGTTACAACTGGCCATAAGGCTCGCGTGCAAAAAGTCGGTGGCGAAATTCTTTGTGAGGTATGGTGATCTATGTCTCGTGTAGGTAAGATGCCGATTAAGATTTTACAGGGCGTCAAGGTAGAGATTAAGGATAGCGTGGTTAAGGTGGAAGGCCCAAAAGGGAAACTTTCTCACCAGGTCCCACGTGGTGTAAATGTTAAGGTTGAAGCAGGTTCTGTTGTAGTGACTCGTGATGAGTCTATCAGCACTCAAGCTGCGGCTTTACATGGTTTAACTCGAACCTTGATTCATAACATGGTCCACGGTGCACACACTGGATTTACCAAAGAGTTAGACATCGTAGGTGTGGGTTACAGAGCTGCTGTTAAAGGCTCTACTTTGTCTATGACTTTGGGGTATTCTCATCCTGTCGATTATGTTCTGCCAACAGGCATTACTGCGAAGGTTGAAAACAATACTCACATTGTTTTGACTGGTGCGGATAAGATGTTGGTGGGTATGGTTGCAGCAAAAATTAGATCCTTTAAGGAGCCTGAACCTTATCAAGGCAAAGGGATCAAGTACAGTGATGAGCATATCATCCGTAAGCAGGGTAAAGCTGCTGGTGCTAAGTAAACGAGGTTTTTAGAATGGCTACGAAGATACGTCAAAAGACGAGTCAAAAGCAAGTTGTTCGATTTAAACGCAAGCGCCGTATTCGCGCAAGAATGGAAGGAAGTGCTGAAAGACCACGCCTTTCTGTATTCCGTTCAAATCGAAATATGTTCGTTCAGTTAGTAGATGATGTTAAGGGTCATACCTTGGTATCTGTCTCTAGCTTGGAGGAAGATTTTAAGGGTAAATCACGTGGATCAGTTGAGGGTGCCAAGACTATGGGTAACCTCATTGCAAAGCGCGCATTAGCTAAGAATATTAGCCAAATCGTGTTTGATCGAAGTGGTTACTTGTACCACGGGCGAATCAAGGCATTAGCAGATGCAGCTCGTGAAGCTGGATTGAAGTTTTAAGGATGAGGACGCAAGGAGATAATATGGCAGTGGGTCAGCAAGTTGGGCGTCAGCAGGAAGAGTCTGAATTTGAAGATAAGGTGATTCATATTAATCGCTGTGCGAAGGTGGTTAAGGGCGGGCGTCGTTTTAGCTTCGCCGCTATCGTCGTAGTTGGGGACAAGAAGGGCCAAGTGGGTGTTGGACTCGGTAAGGCTCTGGAAGTACCTGAAGCGATTAAGAAGGCTGGAAAGCAAGCCAAGAAGAACTTGATGAAGGTGCCGTTGGATGGCAACACCATCCCTCACGAAGTGGTCGGACATTTTGGTGCAAGCCAAGTGTTGATGAAGCCAGCTCCAGAAGGTACTGGTATCATTGCTAGCTCTTCGGTTCGTGCAATTCTTGAAGTTGCTGGAATTCAGAACATTCTGACAAAGTCTATCCGTAGAGACAATCCACACAATGTTGTTCGCGCTACATTGGAAGGATTAAAAACTCTAAGAAGCTTTAGCGATATTGCTAAAGCTCGCGGAAAAGCTGTTGGGGAAATGTTATAACTCGACTCGTCGTAAGGAGTAGATAATGGCTGCCACAAAAAAGACTATTACCATTCGTCTAAAAAAGGGAACCATTGCATGTCCACCAAGTCAGCGTGCAACCATTAATGGGTTGGGCTTGAAGAGACGTGAACAGGTGAGAACCCTCGAAAATACACCCTCTGTACGTGGGATGATTAAGAAGGTGTTGCACCTTGTGGAAGTGGTTGCTGAGACCCGCTAAGCAAGGAGTATTTCTCAAGGGAGAGTTTCTCCCTTTTGAGAGATACTGAACTTAATTTGGAAAGTGATATTCATATGTTGAAGTTAAATTCAATTAGAGCTCATCAAGGCGCAACTCATAAGAGAAAGAGACTTGGCCGTGGAGCTGGATCTGGACATGGACAGACTGCCGGTAAAGGGGATAAGGGTCAGCTTGCTCGTTCAGGCGGAAGTGTTAGACCTGGCTTCGAGGGCGGTCAAATGCCTTTGTATCGCCGTATCCCAAAGCGTGGTTTTACCAATATTGCTCGTAGAACTATTGCTATTGTAAATCTTTCTGATCTCGAGAGACTAGATCATCAGGTGATGAAAGAGATTTCTTTAGAATCCTTGACTGCTGCGAAAGTGATTAAGGGTCGTTATGACCGTCTCACCGTTCTCGGAACAGGGGAAATCACTAAAGCTTTCCATATCAAGGCCCATAAGGTAAGCTCTGGAGCGCAAGAAAAGATTACCAAGGCTGGAGGATCTATTGAAATTCTTCCAATTCCAGGTAAACAAGAAAAGGGCAAGAAGAAGACAGCAGCACACTAAGTCTTGATGTTTCATCGAGCTTAAGATTTACAACAAGAGAGGGCATATATGTCGGGCGCTGATGGACTGGTTAAGATTCCGGAACTACGTAAACGTATTATCTTCACTCTCTTGATGTTAGCTGTGTATCGGATTGGGATTCATATCCCAACTCCCGGAGTTGATTCTGGAGCACTCCAGCAAGTTTTCTCTAATATGAAAGGAACCATTTTCGGATGGTTTAATCTTTTCAGTGGAGGAGCTTTGGAGCGCTTCAGTATATTCGCTCTTGGAGTGATGCCCTACATCAGTAGCTCTATTATCTTTCAGCTTTTGACTGTTGTTGTCCCTTACTTACACGACTTACAAAAAGAAGGCGAGCAGGGTAGAAAAAAGATTACCCAATATACCCGATATGGGACTGTTCTACTCTGCTTAATTCAAGGTTATGGAATTGCTACTGGGCTTGAGCACTACAGTAATCCTTCTGTAGTGATGCATCCCGGACTAGCTTTTCGTCTTCTGACTACGTGTACATTGACCGCCGGCACCGTATTTTTAATGTGGGTGGGCGAGCAAATGTCTGAGAGGGGAATTGGCAATGGAATATCCCTCCTGATTTATGCAGGTATCGCAGCGCGAATCCCTTCAGGGATTGGCAGCACCCTCAGTTTGTATCGTTCTGGGGAGTTGAGCTTTCTCAAGATTTTAATGATTCTTGCCATTATTATCGTCACTTTTTTCTGCATCATTTTTGTGGAGAGAGGGGCTCGTAGAATTCCTATTCAATATGCGAAGCGTATTGTAGGTAGAAAAGTTTATGGCGGCCAGAATACCAATCTACCGCTTAAGGTGAATACCTCAGGTGTGATTCCTCCTATCTTTGCTTCTTCTTTGATTATGTTTCCAGCGACGGTTGCAACCTTTTTCCCTTCTGAGAAGGTTCAGCAGTTCACTCAATTGTTGCAGCCTGGAAATACTCTCTATAATATTTTGTTTGTAGGTTTGATTATTTTCTTCTGTTACTTCTATACAGCTGTTTCGTTTAAAACAGACGATGTGGCTGATAATCTCAAGAAGTACGGGGGTTTTATTCCCGGGATTCGGCCCGGCCAGCCTACTGCTCAATACATTGATTATGTTCTTACTCGCTTAACATTAGGCGGAGCTGTGTACATCTCTTGTATTTGCGTTCTCCCTACTTTTTTCACTCAAGCACTGAAGGTGCCTTTCTACTTTGGTGGTACAAGTGTTCTCATTTTGGTGGGCGTTGCTCTAGATACGGTAGCTCAAATTGAGACCTTTCTTTTGAGTCGCAATTATGAGGGCTTCATGAAGCACACTCGTGTGAAAGGGCGCGCGGCATATACATGATAGTTGTTTTACTAGGTCCTCCTGGATCGGGCAAAGGCACACAAGCGAAGAAGATTGTGGTAGAAAAAGGGTGGGCCCATGTTTCAACTGGGGATATGCTCAGGGCTGCGATTAAGAGTGGATCCGATTTAGGGGTTCAGGCCAAGAAGTTTATTGATCAAGGTATGTTGGTTCCTGATGGGCTGGTTGTGAGTCTTATTGGTGAGCGAATGAAAGAAGAAGATTGTCAGCGAGGTTTTGTGCTTGATGGTTTTCCTAGAAACGTCGCCCAGGCAGTGGTGTTAGATCAGATGCTTAAGGTTGTGGGCCAGGGTGTAGGGCAAGTTGTTTTGTTTGATATTGCAGATGAATCTTTAGTGAAAAGACTTTCGGGTAGACGTACTTGTAGTCAGTGCTCAGCGATGTACCACATTGAAGCAGTTCAGCCTCGTCGTGAAGGGATCTGTGATCAGTGCGGAAGTGCTTTAGTGCAACGAAGTGATGATCAGTCTGAAGTCATTTTGAATCGATTGAAGGTTTATCACCAACAGACTGAGCCTTTGATTAAGTTTTATCGAGATCAAGCCAAATTAGTGACCTTAGATGCTGCGAAGGCAGCTGATGAGGTGAATCGTTCATTGACTCGAGCTTTGGGTTGAAAGGTAGATTTCTGAAGCATGATTTATTTGAAGTCTGAGCGAGAGCTTGATTTGATGCGTGTTGCTGGTCGTGCGGTGGCGCAGATCTTATCTGAATTAGTTGATATGGCACAGCCAGGAATATCAACGGGTGAACTTGATCGATATGCTGAATCTCGCTGTAAGGATCTTAAAGTGGTGCCCGCATTCAAAGGTTATCACGGTTTTCCAGCGACTGTTTGCATTTCCGTCAATGATGAGGTAGTTCATGGGATTCCCTCACCGAAGCGGATATTAAAAGAAGGTGATATCGTAGGGCTCGATTTTGGTGTCAGCCATCAAGGCTGGTACGGCGATTCGGCAAGAACGGTAGCGGTAGGAAGGGTTTCACAATCAGCTCAGCAACTCATCGATGTTACGCGTGAAAGTCTTTTTAAGGGAATTGAGCAGTGCCGCGCAGGAAATCGAGTGTTTGATATTGGCCACGCCATCCAGAATTATGTTGAAGGATATGGGTACGGTGTGGTAAGGGAATTCGTTGGTCATGGTATAGGTAAGGCACTCCACGAGGAACCTCAAGTTCCCAATTACGGTCCAAAAGGCAAGGGGACTTTGCTCAAGGTCGGAATGGTAGTCGCTATCGAACCCATGATAAACGCGGGAAGTCATCAAGTGAAGGTTCTCAGCGATGGCTGGACAGCTGTGACTGTAGATCACTCACTTTCTGCTCATTACGAGCATACGGTGGCGATTACTGCTAATGGTCCTGAAATTTTGACAGTGGTTTAAGAAAGGTAACTAGCAAAGAAGGAAGTTCAACGATGCCAAAAGACGACGCGATCCAAGTTGAAGGGACAGTGCTCGAACCTCTTCCGAACGCGATGTTTCGAGTTGAGCTCCCGAATGGGCATAAAATATTGGCTCATATCTCGGGGAAGATGAGGATGAATTACATCAAGATTCTTCCAGGGGATAAGGTTACGGTAGAGATGTCTCCTTATGATCTCACAAGGGGACGTATTACTTACCGGGTGAAATAAGTTGTAAAGTGGATGGTGATGTTATGAAAGTCCGTGCATCGGTAAAGAAGATTTGTGACAAGTGTAAAGTGATCCGTCGTAAGGGCGTGGTTCGTGTGATTTGTGAAAATCCTCGCCACAAGCAGAGACAGGGTTAGGTTGTAAATTAGGAAGTTGAAAGGAAGGTAGCAACGTGGCTCGAATCGCGGGAGTCGATCTCCCACGCAATAAGCGAATGGAAGTGGCGCTCACCTATATTTTTGGAATTGGTCGTCCAATGGCCAAGAAAATTTTGGGTGAAGCAGAGATCGATCTAAATAAGAAGTCGGATAGTTTGACTGAGGCAGAAGTCGCACGTATTCGTGACGTCATCGACAGAAACGTTACTGTTGAGGGTGATCTGAGACGTGAAACCAGTTTAAATATTAAACGTTTAGTAGATCTAGGTTGTTACCGTGGGGTTAGACACCGCAGGGGCTTGCCAGTGCGTGGTCAGAGAACTCATTCAAATGCTCGTACCCGTAAAGGTCCAGCGGTCGCAATTGCAGGTAAAAAGTCTGTTAAGGCGATGAAGTAATAGTAGGTGAATATGTCTGATCAAAAGCCGGAAGGTACAAAAGCAGAATCAAAAAAAGATAGCGCTACAGCTCCTGCAGAGGGCGTAGTGAAGAAGGTGAAGAAGGGGAAGAAGAATGTTTCCGCAGGAAACGTTTATGTTCTTTCTTCTTTCAATAATACCATTGTCACAGTGACTGATACTATGGGTAACGCCATTTGCTGGTCCAGTGCTGGTGGTAAGGGATTCCGTGGTTCTAGAAAAAATACTCCATTTGCTGCACAGGTTGCTGCTGAAGATGCAGGAAGAAAAGCAGTAGAAAATGGAATGCGTAGTGTTCAGGTCTTCGTCAGTGGTCCGGGTGCGGGTCGTGAATCTGCTCTACGTGCATTGGCTTCTGTGGGATTGCGCGTAACATTTATTGAAGATGTGACCCCAATTCCTCACAATGGATGCCGCCCACCAAAACGAAGGAGAGTTTAATTTATGGCTCGTTGTACTGGTTCAGTTTGCCGGCTATGCCGACGTGAAAACCAAAAATTATTTTTAAAAGGCGATCGTTGCTACACAGATAAATGTTCCTTCGAGAGACGAAGCTATCCGCCTGGGCAGCACGGACAAGGTCGTATTAAGTTCTCCGAGTATGGTTTGCAATTAAGAGAAAAGCAAAAAATTAAGAGAATTTACGGATTATTGGAAGGTCAGTTCCGCAATTTGTTCGAGAAAGCTGACCGTATGAAGGGTGTTACCGGTTCAAATCTTCTCTCTATGCTTGAGAGACGTTTGGATAATGTGGCTTACAGATCTGGATTTGCAAATTCAAGAAATGAAGCTAGACACTTGGTTCGTCACGGGCACTTTTCTGTGAATGGGCGCAGAGTTGACGTTCCATCATTCTTGGTTTCTAAGGGTGACATGATCCAAGTTCGTGACAAGAGCAAAGGCGTTGCAAAGATTGCTGGTGCTCTCGAGGCTGTGAAGCGTCGTGAGATTCCTCAGTGGTTGGAGCTGGATTCAGCTACAATGCAGGCTAAGGTTCGTGATTTACCATCTCGCGATGATATTACGGCGCCAATGGCAGAGCGTCTGGTCGTTGAGTTGTACTCTAAATAATAGCTTGAACACTCCCCGCATGGTTGCCTAGATAGAGTTTGTCATCAGTCTATCTAGTTTGTAACGAGGGGATGACAGGAGAATAAAATGTTAGAAAAAAATTGGCGTGATTTGATTAAACCAAAGGCTCTCGATGTAGATAAAGAGAGTTTAAGTGCATCCTATGGAAAATTTATTGCAAAACCTTTAGAGAGGGGTTTTGGGTTAACCTTAGGGAATTCACTTCGCCGTGTTCTCTTGTCGTCCTTGCAAGGTGCGGCAGTTACAGCAGTTCGAATTGATGGTGTGGTTCATGAATTCACCTCTATTCCTGATGTGAAGGAAGATGTCGCTGAGATTATTCTCAATTTGAAGGAAGTACGCTTCCGACTTTACGGAAATGAAAAAACAACCGTAATGGTTGAAAAGACAGGTCCTTGCGAGGTTCTTGCTTCTGACATCATCACTTCAGATCAGGTTCAAGTTCTGAATCCAGATCAGCTCATTGCAACAGTCGGTAAGGCAGGTAAGATTCGCATTGAGATTGAAGTGGCTAGAGGCCGTGGTTATCGTGCCGCTGAAGCGAATAAGAGCGAAGACATGCCTGTGGGCTGGATTGCAGTCGACAGTTTCTTTTCTCCGATTCGCCGAGTGAACTACTCTGTGACTCAGAGCCGTGTGGGTCAACGTACAGACTTTGATAAGCTCACTTTAGAAGTTTGGACTGATGGATCAGTGAATCCTGAAGATGCAGTATCCTTGGGTTCTAAGATCCTTAAGGATCAGCTTTCTGTGTTCTTGAATTTCGAGGAAGAGCCAGAACCTGTTGCAATGACTAAGGAAGAGGGTGGATCTCAATTCAATCCTAATCTTTATCGATCTGTTGAGGAGCTCGAGCTTTCTGTTCGTTCCGCAAATTGTTTGCAGAATGCTAACATTAAGTACATTTATGAGCTCGTTCAAAAGACTGAGTCAGAGATGTTGAAGACCAAGAATTTTGGTCGTAAGTCTCTCAATGAGATTAAAGACATCTTGAGTGAGATGGGACTGAGCTTAGGAATGAAGCTGGATGGTTTCGTGGCTCCTTCTCAACCTGTGAAGAGTGCTGTGGAAACAGATGCTGATGCAGGCAATGTACAGAAGGATGATGAGGAGTTTGACGATCTAGGTGACGAGCTCGAAGAGTAGTCGTTGATTTAGATAAGGATGACTGACAGCTCAAAGGCAACGGAGCTTTGTCAGGAAAAAGTATAGGTTACCCATTCTGGATGGTTGTTCCAGTGCAGGGGAGTTGTCACTTTTAGGAGTGCGTTATGAGACACCATGTAGATGGCCGAAAGTTTGGCCGTAATACTTCTCACCGAGTAGCTATGTTCAGAAATATGGCTAACTCTGTGATTGAGAAGGAACAGATTATTACGACAGTGCAGAAGGCGAAAGAAATTCGCCGTGTAGTGGATCGCTTGATTACCTTAGGTAAGAGCGGATCTCCTGCTTCCCGTCGTTTAGCTTTTGACAGAACTCGTGATAACGAAGTAGTGTCTAAGCTGTTCACCACTTTGGCTGATCGCTACAAGAATAGAGCTGGTGGTTACACCCGTGTTCTAAAAATTGCTGAGCGTCGCTGGGGTGATGCTGCTGAAATGGCAGTTCTAGAGTTGGTGGATCATCCAGTATTAGATCGCAAGAAGAAGGTTAAGGCTGTGGCAGAGGGCGAGGCTGAAGTGAAGGCTGAAGCAACCGCTCCTAAGGATCCTTTCAGTAAGATGCGCCGCCTTTTTAGCCCAAAATCTAAGGTTAAGGCGAGCTCTGCTAAGGGTTCCTCCACAAAGGGTGGGGCAGCTCGCAAGACCCCTGCAGGTGGCGGAAGTAGTAAGTCCGGCAGCAGCAGCTAAAAGATCAGATGGAATCCCTATTTGAGGGAGTCCTCTAAAAAGTAAAGGCCACGTTTCTAAGGATAGAAGCGTGGCCTTTTGCTTTTTTACGTCTCAAGGGACTTTAGAAAGTTCCGACTAGATCAACTCCGGAGGGTGCTTGAGCCCCTACAAGGTATTTCGCTAAGTAATTTCCAGGGATGTAGGCATAGCCTGCGTCTCCCCAGGTTGTACTCCAAGAGTTCTTGATGATGAAGTATCCAGAAAGTGGGCTATCTAGGCTTGATGATGTTTCGTTGAGTGGGGCGTTAGGAATGTATTTCAGGATGCTGCTCCTTGGAACATAGCCAATGGCTTCTACTGCATGATACCCAAGGATTGTGTCTGGATTTCTGAGTTTCTGCGTGAGTTCTGGAGCATCTGCATATCCAGCTTGAACTGAGTAAAAGCGAGGCGTAACAGCGAAGCTGATCATGAGGGGTTGTGAGGAGTTAAGGTAGGTGGTCATGAGTTGAAGGGACTGAGTGGGATTACTGAAGTCCCATAGCTCTGAATAGGTTTTAACTCGTATTCCAGAGACGCTACTGGTAATGGGCGTGAGATAGCCACATTGATATTTTTGACTGGATGAGTTTATAGCGCAAACAAGGTCTCCTTGATGGACTGTGTTTGAGCAAGCACCCGAGTAGGTATCACATGCATTGGTGATTACCTGTAGTGACGTGTTCTGAGGAGAGGCTACGTATTTGATTTTAGGAGATTGGTTATATTGCCAGTAGCGCTCCAGAGGAAAGATGTATCCAAAGTTCTTCGCATAGTTGAGGATGCTTTCCGTCGAGTAACCTTCAGTTTGGGTGTTATAAGAGGTGGGTAAGCTAGGAGTGTAGTCATCGGACCAGAAGAGCTTGCTCTGATTATAGATTGCTTGTTCAGAGAGGTTTAGCCAAATTTGTTTGTGTGATGCAATGTAGGATTCAAGTGCTCCAGCTGCAGCAAATGCAGTACATGAGCCTCGAGACCCCTGATCTTTAATGCAGCTCTGATAGTTTCTGAGTGCGAACGTAAAACGTTTCATCAGTCCAATAGAGGAGAAGTTCTGGGGGAGAATCGCCCCATCTAAACCTGAAAGTGATCCAATCTCTTTATTACATGCTGGTGGTGTAATGCTTTGAGTCTCTGCAAGAGCTTGAGATCTAGATGAAATCTGTGCGAAGGCCGAGAGTTGTGAGCGAATTGCAGTTTTGTTCGCGTCTGAGGATTGTATTTCAACTGTTTTTGAGATTGTTCTTAAAGCAAAAGATGAGCCTAGGAGTTGAATCGTTTTTGTGCTTCCATCTTCAAGCGGTACCTTGATCTCAACTTGTTCAGGTAGAGATTGTGAGAGAAGGCCTTGTTTTTGAGGCAGTTTTCGCTCTAGTTCCTCACTGAGGGCAACTAAGTTCTGGTTTGAGCTTGAAGTTTGTGTGGGTTTGATGAGCGCGAGCCGTCCTTGATTGATTAGGTCCTTAAAGGCTGATTCCCCAATGACACGAGATCCATAGGGAGCGAGAACTTCAGGTTTAATCGGGCCCGGCGGCGGAGGTGGTGTAGGCTTCTTGCCTGCGGCTAGAGCGGGAAAGGCAAATATTGCCCAGTAAAAAGTGATCACTAAATACTTTTTCATAATTAAAGATACTCCTAATTTAATTATCGCTAGCGAGTCTTTTTTAAATCAAATCTAAATAAAACTAGATTATGAATAAAAGTGGAGTGTTTTTAATTGAATGGCCTCTGTTCTTAATAAGATCGCGAAGGGTTAGAGAAAAGTAGGTCTGTCATTCGCTCTGAGTTTGATTTGATAAGAGTATTTGAGTTAGATGCATTGTGTAAAATTGATCGCGGGCTTACGGAAATTATTGGAATAGGCGGGACTTTGTTAAGTCTGCTCTCTCCTGTGTAAGTGGTTTTAATCCCTGGCGGGGGTGTTGGGATGATTAAGTTAAATTAAAGTAGTTTAATATTAAGGAAATTCATTCAGCTTTTCTAATCATTAAACCCATACTAATCTCTGAAAAACAGATATAATTAAGGAGATGCTAGGAGTCTTTAGATTGAATAAATCAAATAGGCCCTTTGAGTCTAAATCTTGGGCGTTCAGGCTTGTGCTTATAGCAGCACTTGTTGAACTGCCTCTCATATCGTTCGTTTATGCTGGGGGTGCTCAAGGAGGAAAAACTACTGGAGGACCTCCTGCAGCAGCATTTGCAAATGGAATGAAGGGGGTGCTCTCAAATCCTGGTAAAAATATAGAAGATATTGGAAAGTCTTTTTCTGACAAGAATTATGGAATGTGTGGACAAGATTGTCTGTATCAAAAAGCGACTTCAAATATCACCTATCAGATGGATTGGGTTCAAACCAAGATTAATGAGTTGAGAAAGATTAAGGATTCTTTAGATTTACAACCACAGCAGAAATTAAAGCAGATGAATTCTCTCACTAATAAGTTTTGCAGCACCGTTGGGCTTGATGCTGTAAGGGTGAGTCATCCTAGTCAAAAATTTTTGAGTCCTGAACAGTGCTATAATACTTACGCGACGTTTATGCGTAATTGGCTCTGGAAGGCAAGAGCTGCTTTGGCAGAGAATGAGGATCAGATTCGTAAACTTAGGTGCGATTCAGGAAATGAAGCCCCAGAGTATCGTGAGAGATGCTCTCATCTTTTAATGGCAGATGTTGAGGAGATTTATAAACTCAGTGATGGAGCTCGTTTTACTCAGGTTCCAGATTTTTTAAGTGCATCAGAGGTCGCTTATTTTAATGAAAAGTTTTTAGTGAGTAAGAAGAACCTAGCAGATCTTTACCAGGTTACTGGGGAGGAGTACGATAATATCTCAGCACTAGATTATGTGAAGCAGAAGCTAGTCTTAAGTAATGATGATTGTGAAGTGCTCAAGCGTTCAGCCAAGAAGTTTCAGGAAACTGAGGAGCCTGAAGTGAAGAAGGCCGATGAAGCTATCTATAAGGCCTGTCAGGAGTCTAAGTCGAGCCTAGAAGAAATGCTCAAGTCAAATGGTGGAAATGTAGCAGGAACAGAAGGGGATGGCAGCTCAGGGTCAGGAAAGACAAAACTTAAGGATTTGATGGATAGTCATCGAGAGAAGGTGAAGAATGAATTTAAAGGTGATGTTGCTGAAGATAAGAAGTCTGCTCTAAGAAAGTTATATGATGATCATCATGATACAAGTGTCATCATGCTCATGGGATCTTATGATAAGGAGTCGACCAAAAGCTGGCTTAAGGTAAAAAAAGTACCTGATTCAGAAGCGACTCAAGAAGGAGTTCCAGGTGGGAAGAAGAAGAAGGGAGAAGTTGTAGTTCAAGAGTTTAGCTTGGATCAGGCAAGAAAAGAAACTGGAGTTAAGGCCGGAGAGTTTAAAGCTTCTCCCCCTATGTTTATTAATCCTGGCGGAAAACGAAATAATAAAGAAAGCTCTGTCATTCAAAGTAGAATGGAAAGTGGGCGAGTCGAAGTTGACCCAGATGAGCCAGGTGGAGTAAGAGCGGTCAATCAGAATCGAATCATCAACAAGCTCGATCAAGTCTCAGGAGGGGAGTAAGGCTAACCGCCAGCATGAGGCTGAGAGATCCAAATGATCACTTGTGCTTTACCGGTAGGAAGCTTCTTCTTTGAGTGAACTCTATACCATGTAAACGCATCAGATCCAGCTCCTGATGGAATACTTTGTTGATGAATAGTTGTATTCTGAGTGAGTTCGTGAAGTTGTTTCTTGAGATCATTGATCTGATCTGTGGGGAGTAAAAAGTTAAATTCAATACCACCAGGAACCTGAACTCCCAATGCTCCTGCTGTTTTAATTGGGGGACTAAATTTATTTAAGACTTTCAAAATCTCCGCTCTCAGTTCATCGGGTGAAACGGTCTTGAGTGTAAAACGCCAAAGCTGGGAGCTTGATAAATTTGAGTTCGAGCTTGTGGATTCATCCTCTCCATTGAGCTCAGTGCTTTCACTTCCTGAATCCATAGATTCTTGAGTCAGGTTTTCAGGAGTTTGGGTGACTTCCTTTTCTTGAAGAGAAAGGTCTTCAAATGCGATTGTTGGATCTTCTAAAGTTTTTAAATTCTTTTCAATATGGTTTTCATATAGCTCTCTCAGTTTAGGAGTAGATGAAACCAGAGTGATGACACCTGTAACAATGAGGCCACATTCTAGAAGTACTCTTAAATACCATGGTATCTTTTGCCATCGTGAGACTGAGAAAGGCATTGAAGTCATTCGAGGTAAAGCAGCAGAAAAGGGGGCTTCCCTAAGCGATTTTGGAAGTGTTGAGGTGGGTTGATTCTCCAAAAGGGATAAAATGGTTTGATGATGATGATGATGAGTATGGCAGGGTTTACATTGCTCAAGGTGAGCATGCAGAGCTTCTAAGATTTTTGGGTCAGCTGAGTGACTGAGAAAGTCTGAGAGATGCGATTTGAATTGAAAACAGTTTATTGAGTTTTCCATAACCACTCCTCAAGAATACTTAAACTCTGTTGATGCTTGACCTTGAGAGATCCCTCCGGGGTTTCTAAAATCATCGCGATTTCAGAAAAACTGAGGCCATGCTTATTTTTTAGGAGGAGTAAGATTTGATTCTCTACGGGTAACCTCCGAAAGTAATGAAAAAAGTGTTTTAGCCTTTTTTGGATGTCAGACTCTGAGTCGAGCTGAAGCTGCTCTTGAGCAGAGGACTTTTCTCCATGCTCACGATGCAGCTCAATGAGAGTGCGTGCGGTAATTCGTAGGATCCATGCTCGTTCGTATTTTGAAAAAGATTGGGTGAGGATTTGTGTGTGAATTTTCTTGAGGATGATCCGAAAGGAGATCTGCGCTTGAGCCGGACTCCAGAGAGTATATTCACAGAGATCGAAGATTAGATCCCCATATTGC